>Ga0207933_1000064_pt1 | contig 101804 bp, 93 predicted proteins | sample NGESurdeep092012_4_FD_184488 | JGI IMG/M metagenome (GOLD analysis project Ga0207933, IMG submission 184488) | Arctic peat soil microbial communities from Barrow, Alaska - NGEE Surface sample F53-3 deep-092012 (SPAdes) | ecosystem: Environmental > Terrestrial > Soil > Wetlands > Peat ... | reverse complement strand
AAAAATGGCAAGGCAGTGCAAGTCGCAATCAAATGGTCTGGGAAGGTACCCATCCCAATCCGCCTACCCCTCTATATTCCCCGAAGCTTTCAAACCCAACTTTTAACCAGGCTAGAGCAATTGCCTACTTTATTGTTGGGCAGCGAGCCATTTATACCGAAAGTTATCCAACCGACATCGCTTACTTGAAAATTGCGGCTCAGCTTTATCCCACGAGTCCGGAAATTTTATGGCAATACGCCAAAAATCTGCACGCGATACACCAGGATAAATCGGCATTCATCGAATACGATTTAGCTGAAAAAGCCGCAACCGGGGACGTAAAGGAAGCAATTCACGAACTCCGCCGCCAGGATAATCTGGAAGTTCGCGCTGCATACTTTGAAGGAAACCCAGTGGTTGCCCCTCTGGTTCGAGTTTGGAAAGACCGCACCGCCTCCGATTTCAAGAACTTCAAGTTGGCTCCATATAACTTAAATGAAGTCCTCAATTTGCCAAAAGGAATTAACGCTCTAAAGCCTTAAAGGACGACGTGATTTTGTCAGGATGCCCTGCCTCCAAAATTCCCCGCTTGAGGTAGATTCCGCAAAGCGGAAGACGGGGTAGTTCCAAAATTCCCCGCTTGAGGGGTGGATTCCGCAAAGCGGAAGACGGGGTGTTTCTTATAAGTTACCCTGCCTCCAAAATTTCCCTCTACGGGGTGGCTGGCTCGGGGCCGAAGGGACGAAAGGCTCAAAGCCTTAGGAGCGGAATTTCTTTATTGCATCCCAAATGAACTCGTTTGGACTTTCGAGATAAAATAAAATATGAAAGCAACACACTCACATCCTATTCTGCTCACCTCCAATTTGGCGGATACAATCACCGATCTTGAGTATATCGGATACAAATTGCAATGGAAATTTGGCGATCCGAATTGGTATGCCGCACTTGCAATCGACGGTCTTGAGTTGCACCTAAGACAAACTCACCACGCCATTCCGCCCATCCCTCAGCTTTATCTCACGGTTGATAATATTAATGAAATGCATGAGATATTAAAAAAACATAGAATTGAAACGGATCATGCTCCTGAGAACCAAGAATACGGCATGAAGGATTTCCAAGCCAGCTTAAGCGGCGGCACTATCATCACAATCGGCGAAGTCTTAGAAACTCAATAAATTATCCAGGAGCCAATTCTTTGGCTCCTGTTTTGGGGCAAACCTACAAAGCAACTTCGGCGTAAAACTAAAGCATGGCGACCCTTGGAATACGCCCAATCTTAAATACCTCCGACCTAGAAGGCACAATTTCCGATCTTGAAAAAATCGGATTTAAAGTTAATTGGTGCTATGGAAACCCAATTTTTTTTGCCGGACTCTCAATAAATAATTTTGAGATGCATTTAAGAGAAACAAAACACCCGATTCCGCCAGTTTCGCAACTTTACGTTTCTGTGGATAACGTTGATGGAATACAGATCGTTTTGCAATCAAAGGGAATTGAAACTAAGAATGGTCCCTTTGATCAAGAATACGGAATGCGAGACTTTGAAGCCCATCTAGCTGGTGGAACCATCATTGTCCTGGGACAATCCCTTAGCGACTAAGATGATTCCGAACTCACCGGTAGTGAATGTAGCAATTGCTTTGTACAAACGTCTGAGTCTTAACGTTTGCTGTTTGTCAAGAAACTACTGAATCAAAATGATTAATTCCAGAGGCACTGTATCACTTTTTATTTTCACTTTTTTAGCTTTTAACTTGACTTTCGGTCAGCAAGGAAGAATGGGGCAAATTATACATGGTAGTGGAGGTTTCGCAGGAGGCGGAATGCAAGGATTTGGCGGATCAGCTGGATTCCAAGGATCGGGGCAACAAAACGAAATTCAAACTGCTCAAACCATTCAAAATGAAATTGACAAATATCTAAATTCAAATCCAATTACCGCAATTCTAACCCCCGGCGAATTTGTTGAATACACCCTCAAACTTAAAAAAGATGAAGTCGTAATTGCCGATGCTAAAAGTGACGCGTTCGACCCCGCACTTGAAGTGGTTGATGGCAAAGGCAAGGTATTGGGTCAAAATGACGACCGCTATCCAGGAGATCAAAGACCGCTGCTTCTTTGGCGAGCACCTGCCGAAGGCACTTATTTTCTCCATGTGACTTCGTTTCGAAATAAAGCAGGAGGCGAATTTACTGTGCGATTTAATACTTATCAGTCTTTCACCCTTACAACCGACAAAACATCCCAATATCAAATTAATAAGGATCAAGACAAAGGAAAACCCATTTTGTTGCGAGAATCATTAAAAGCGGGAGAAGTCGCAACGATACGCGAATCTCGACCTTCGCCAAGCTTCTTTTCAAACGAATTGATTTTTGGTCAGTATATTTTCGAAAACGGACTTCCGGTTCCAAGCACCTATTTTCCATTTCCCACCATTTCGAATCTTCCAATTCTGGTGGCGCCCGTTTCGGGCGACTATTATGTCTTGATCAATCCGATGAAAATCTCAGATCCCAATCAAGAAACTAATTTTTGGGTACAGAAGTCCGTGACCCAGAAAATTGATTCAGGTCCACAATCTCTTAGTGTCCAATCAAACTCAAACGAAGCGAAAATTTACGAATTAAGTATGAAAAAATTAGACTTTTTATCTGCGCGAATTTCTGGGTCAGACAGGAATTATTTTGCCCTCATGGCGATTACAAAACCAGACTTTAATGCGTTTGATCTATCCGATTCCACTAAAAATCCATTTTTTCCTGGATTTACCCAAAATTCGGATTCACAAAAACTTACGATCATGCCCGTCCGGCCAGTTGATCCAAGATACGTAGATTTCTATGCCCTTGCTGACCAAACGATTTGGATTGCATCTAGGGAAGCCGCCTTAAACCCTGCAGGTTACAATCTGGCAATTGGGCCCGCGGCAGAACCCCTTCCAGCAAATGGGTCCATCCGCCAAAAACTACAAATAGGTTGGACAAATTATTCGAGGGTTCCTTTAGACGAAGGCGATATCATGACTCTGACCATGACAGCAAATGGCTTTCGTCCAAGAATTCACATTTTCGATCCGTCCCTTAGAACCTTGTCAGATAGCTCCCTTCCACTCGATGATTATCTCTATAAAACTGAAATTGAACCAACCATGAGCGGCAAATACATTGTCGCCATCTCATGCGTGGGAGACGGAGGAAAAGGAGATTATTCACTTTCCGCTGCACTTCATCCTCCCAGGACTTTGTCAATTGGCAGCCCTGGACTCGGTACAATCGAACCAGATCAAGTGCAGGTCTGGAAATTTACCGTTTTGCCTTCGGACCCCGTCATATTGCATTTGAATGATCCCAGCGGACATTGCAGTTTCCGGTTTGCCAATAACGAATTTCAAGGATATCCTCAAGATCAAATCAATGGGTCTCAAATAATTCGACAAATTGAATACATTGATGCTACTGATTCAATTGCGATAATGAATCCCGATAAACCAACTACTTATACACTTATTGTTCATGGATACGCTAAGGGGTCAAATTACTCAATAACCCTAGAACCGATTCTGCATCACGGTAAGTCATCTGGCAAATCCTCTCAGAAACCCGCTTACGGAAAGGGAACTTAGCAAGCTATAATTAACAGGTAACTCACCGAACCAAAATGATATACGCCAGGTTCGTCACTTCACTAATTATATTTGCGACGCTAGCCTTGAACTTGTCTCTCGCTCAGCAAGGAAGAATGGGCCAGCAGAACGGAGCCCAAGACAGTCAGATCATCGACCAGGAAATTGGTAGGTACTTAAATCCAGAGCCAAGCATAGCCATTTTAACCCCCGGTGAATTTGTTGAATACACCCTTAAACTTAAAAAGGATGAAGTCGTAATTGCCGATGCCAAAAGCGACGCTTTTGACCCCGCTCTAGAGGTGGTTGATGTTAAGGGCAATGTATTAGGGAAAAACGACGACAGGTATCCCGGTGATCAGCGACCACTTCTGTTTTGGCGTGCACCAGCAGACGGAACTTATTTCCTGCACGTGACTTCCTTCCAAAACCGCGCGGGCGGCTCGTTTAGCGTTCGCTTTTCAACTTGCCAGTCGTTCGGAATTTCATCGGACAAAACCGCCCAGTACCGGGTCAACAAAGACCAAGATAGGGGAAGGCCAATCTTACTTCGAGAATCATTAAAAGCTGGCGAATTAGCAATGACACTCGGTTCCCGAAGGAACCAATATTTCAATCCCGATGAATTAAAGTCCGGTCAGTTTATTTTTGAAAATGGACTCCCAGTTCCGGGAAGCGATTTCCCTTTTTCACAAATTTCAGGTTTCCCCATTGTACTGGCACCAGTTTCGGGCGACTATTACATTTTCTTTAATCCAGGCAGAGTTCCAGACTCCAATCAGCTAACCAATTTCTGGGTTCAAGACCTAACACCGCAAAAAATGGATTCAGATCAACCTTCTATAAAGATTCAACTAAACCCAAATGAGGCAAGAATTTACGAAGTTAAAATGAAAAAACATGACTTTATAGCTGCGCAAATATCTGGCTCCGACAAAACCGATTTCTTACTGGCTGTATTACCCGAGCCTGACCTAAGTGGTATTGATTTAACAAAGCAAGGACAGAACCCATTTTTCGCCGGATTTATCCCAAATTCGATCTCGCCACCTCCCACAACCTTGCCTGTCCGACCCGGAGACTCGAGATTCTTGGATTTCTATGCTGCTGAAGACGAAACGGTTTGGATTGCATCCAGTACCACTAGCGATAATATCGAGAATTACACTTTAGCGTTTAAACCTGCAGCTGAGCCGTTTTCAGCGAATGGAAGCACTCACCAAAAGTTGCACACCGGCTGGACGGCCTATTCGTTTATCCCTTTAAACCAGGGAGATATCATGACTTTTGGTTTGACCGCAGAGGGCTTTCGTCCGAGAATTCATATTTTTGATCCGTCCCTCAATACCGTATCTGATGATTCCTTGCCTCTAGTTAAAGACATTTCCCTGACGCCAGATAAATATGTTTACAAAACAGAAATTGAGACGACTACGACCGGAAATTACATCGCCGCTATTTCGTGCGTTGGAGACGGAGGGTCAGGAGATTATACGTTAAGCGGAACGATTCAACGGCCAAAAACCTTAACTATTAAATCCCCCGGCACTGGCACAGTAAGATCTGGCAAAATTCAAGTCTGGAAGTTTACGGTTTTACCCAATGAACCCACAATGTTGCACCTTAGTCGATCTAAATCTTCTGCAGTTTTTAAGTTATTCGATTTTGAACACCACGGATATCCTGAAGTTAACGACATTGATCCATACGATTCATTCGCCACCTTTAATCCCGATCAACCAAGTACTTACACTTTGATTATCAAAGGTATCGAAGACACCAATTACACTTTAACATTAGTACCCGTCAAGCAATACAGACATCCCTCTTTATCAGTTGTAGGCTCTCCCTCCAGCGGAAAAAGTAATCATCAAGCAAAATAATTAACAGAAAACTTTCTGAACCAAAATGATAAATGCTAGGTTCGCCACTTCATTATTTGTTTTTGCGACTTTAGCCTTGTGCTTGTCGTTTCCTCAGCAGGATAGAATGGGTCAGACTTTCCAAGGTCCGCAGGGCGGCAGAGGAGGGTCATTCGGGGTCAATCAAGGAAGTGGCGGAGGCGGAGTGGGAGGACAACAAGGTTCCGGGCAGCAAGGCGACTACCAAAACTCTCAGAACATAGAGCAAGCAATTGACAGTTATCTTAATCCAAACCCAATTACCGCGATTTTAACACCCGGTGAGTTTGTTGAATACACGGTCAAGCTCAAAAAAGACGAAGTAATTGTTGCCGATGCTAAAAACGATGCATTTGACCCCGCACTTGAAGTGGTTGATGTTAAAGGGAAGGTACTGGACCAAAACGATGACAGATTTCCCGGGGATCAACGACCCCTACTGATGTATCGGCGTCATTTGATGGCATCTATTTCCTCCATGTGACTTCTTTCCATAACAAAGCAGGCGGATCGTTTACGTTGCGGTTTACTACTTATCAGTCTTTCGGAGTATCGGACGATGACAAGGCCCAATACCAGATCAACAAAGATCAAAAAAATCGAAAACGTATCATGATAAGAGAATCGCTGAACGCCGGAGAAATATCAAATACGCGCTTTTATACGACCGGGCAACAGCCTTATCTAAACCAGTTTGAAAGTTTGCAACCGTTATATCTTTACCAAAACGGGCTTCCAGTTCCGAAGGCTGATTTTCTGTTTGGGCGTTCCACTCTCATGCTGGCACCAGTCTCAGGCGATTACTATATATTGATTGATCCTCAGGGGAGTTCATATCCCAACCAGACAACTCACATTTGGGTTGACAAGACCGTGCCTCAAATAATCAGTTCAAATCAAACGGCAATAAAGGCTCAAACCGATCCTTACGGATCGGCTGTATTTCAAATTAAAATGAAAAAATTCGATTTCTTATCCGCTCAAGTCTCTGGGCCGAATAAGAGTTTCGATCTTTCTGCGATTACCAAACCGGACGTCGCCGGATTCGATTTGTCAGACCCCACAAAAAATCCGTTTTTTCCGGGAGTCACGCCAAATCCGGATTTATCGAAGCTCACAATCATGCCAGCTAGACCAGGTGACCCTCGATTTTTAGACTTCTATGCCATGGCCGATCAAACAGTTTGGGTTGGTTTGGATTCTAGTGAAGACAAACCCAGAAATTACGATTTAACGATGAAGCCTGCAGCTGTGATGCTTCCAGCAAATGGGACTTCCCACCAGAAATTGCAAATTGGGTGGACAAATTACGCTCTCGTTCCCCTAAATCAAGGCGACATCATGACTTTGGCACTGTCCGCAGAAGGCTTCCGTCCACGGATTCATATTTTTAATTCCGACCTTAATACTGAATCTGACGATTCCCTTCCCCTTGATGTTTATTCCCAAAAATCCGAAATAGACTCTTATCGGAATGAAAACTACATTGTCGCAGTTTCTTGCGTTGGGGATGGAGGACAAGGCGATTTTTCGCTGTCCTCCATAGTACATCCTGCCAAGACCTTCTCACTCTCCAACCCTGGAGCAGGTTCAATTGAAGCTAACCAAATTCAAGTCTGGAAGTTTACGTTATCAGCATCTGAACCAGTTATTTTCCATTGGCACACAACCGATCCAGCTACTACTTTCAACTTAACGAGCTTCAGCGAGAACGTATATGCCCCCGTTCAAGTGATAGACTCCAACAATTCAATTGCCATTCTGAATCCCGATAAGGAAGTTACTTTCACCATGGTTATTAGAGGTGGAAACAACAATGCTAACTATACTATGTCGTTAGAGCCTATTCCTCACAATCAAGCCGCTACGGGCAAACCTTCACCGAAGCTTGCCGCCGCAAAAGGCCCTCATAAACGAAAATAACTCGCGATAGGACAGCTTAAAAAGGAAGAGAGGGGATTCGAACCCCTGAGCCATTTCTGGCTGCCTGTTTTCAAGACAGGTGCAATCGACCACTCTGCCACCCTTCCATAGTCGCATCCATATTTTACCAGTCGGCATCAAGCCGGTAAGCTAAACCGAAATGGAATTTGGAATTGAAGGCAAAGTAGCGATGGTCGCGGCAGCGAGTAAGGGAATCGGACTAGCAACCGCCAGAATCCTGTCAAAAGAGGGTTGCCGGATTTCGCTATGCGGACGAACCGAATCAACTCTGGAGGAAGCAAGCGAATCGATCGACGGCGAATGCGAAACCTATGTAGCCGATGTTTCAAACCCGGAAGATATGGATTGGTGGTATTCCCAAACCGCCATCGATTTAGGCCATGCCGACATCCTCGTCACCAATACCGGAGGGCCTCCAACCGGCACGCCCGGAGAGCTAACCGACGATCAATGGGCCGAAGGATTTGCAACCACTTTGATGAATGTTGTGCGATTGAGCCGATTAGCGATGCCCTCCATGGCAGCCCAGAAATGGGGAAGAATCGTTCATATTTCAAGTTTTGTCGCCAAAGAACCCTCCTCATTACTCACGATTTCTAGTACATTGAGAGCTGGTCTTTGCGCCCTCACTAAACTTCAAGCACGCGAATACGGCCCGTCTAATATAACCGTCAATTCAATTTTGCCGGGCTCGACCATGACTGATCGGCAGCTTCATCTAGCCGAAGTTCGCTCAAAGCAAGATGGGATTACCGAGGCCCAAGCCCTCGCCGATGCAGCAAAACAAGTGCCCTTGAACCGCATAGCAGAACCCGAAGAAATCGCATCAGTCATAGCTTTCCTATGCTCGCAATGCGCATCTTATGTGTCTGGAACTAGCTTGCTAGTCGACGGCGGATTAACCCACGCGCTTGGTTAAGGCGATTCTTGGCTCGAGACGTTTTGGCTAGAACTCGCCTCAATCGAGCGGTTCTCGTATTCACGAAGCAACCGCCGGATTTGTCCCGAAAGACCCGGTTCGCTGGGGTCAAAATTTTGAGCTTGAATCAGCTTTTGACGAGCATCAAATAAATTGCCGGACTTTGCAAGAGATTGTGCCCAACTAACCGAAGTCATTGCTGCACTGTTAGCCAACTGCTGTTTCTGGTTGTCATCCTGAGTTGTCTCTTCAGCCGTCTGACAAGTTTGGATGGTCTTGTTCCAAAGCATCGACTTTTGCTGAACGTCTTGAACCTGTTGAGCTACCGTATTATAAACTTGGCTCAATTGGATCGCAAATGAAATATTGGTCGGATCTTTTTCTTGAGCAACTTGGAACCAGCTTTCCGCCGAATCATAATCTCTCGATTGAAATGATTGCTCCGCAAGATCAGCATAGCATTGACCCAGTTTCTCGTTTTCCTGGTATCGAATTACCGGCGATTTAATCGTTTGCAACGCGGCGTTGAGCCTGTCTATTTTTTGACTTACGGGCAAGGGATTAATCTCATTGTTTACCGCCGAAGCCACGTTCTGATCAGATTGTTCCTGGCTACTCACCTGGATAGTCTGGGCAATCGACCTAATTATCAGAAACAGCACAACAATAACCGTCAAGCCGATCAATAAGGTAGTAAATAACTTCCCCAAGAACTCGCGCGTTTCCTGAGAAATTAAGCTTCTACTTGGTGGTGGCGGATAATAAACCGGAACTTGTTGCATAGGCACCGTACCATTAAGACCGTACGGATCGGGCGAATAGTTGCCATACATCTGAGGATTTTGCGAATATGGCACTTGTCCGCCGTATTGCTGGGGGACGTAAACCTGGGGCGGCATCTGCTGACCATAGATTGGCTGCCCGTAATATGGAGCCTGACCCGCTATTACTGGAGGAGGAGCTTGAATTGCAGGTCCATAATTCTGGGGCTGCTGCATAGGCGGAGCGTAATAGCCAGGTTGATTTTGATAATTGTAAGGATCAGGGTCTTGGTAGCCGTACGGATTGGGAGGCTGCGGAGCATTTGCCGAAACCGCGACCTCGAGCGCAGAAATCATCTCTTCTGCCGATGCAAATCGCATAGGCGGCACCTTGTCCACCGCTCTCTCGATGACCTGAGAAACGGCGTAGCTAGCCGCGGTGGTCGGCTGCATTTTGAGAGAAGTAATCGCGTGAGTTATGCTTACAACCGAATCGCCTGGAAATGGTTTCCGACCTTCAATTGTCTCGTAAAGAACAACCCCCAGACTAAATATATCGCTTCGGGCGTCAATCTCCTTGCCAATAATTTGCTCTGGGGACATATAACTGGGTGTGCCGAAAACTTGCCCATCCATCGTTAAATTGGGTTCAAAAGTGAGCCTCGCAATGCCAAAATCCGTCAGCTTTATGCGTCCATCGGTGAGAATTTGGATGTTGTCGGGCTTCACATCTCGGTGAATAACACCCTTAGAATGAGCAAACGCCAAACCCTTTAAAACCTCAATTGCGATTTTAACCGCTCGATCTTCCGGCAAACTTCCCTTCGTATCAATTTCATTGCGCAGGGTGCAGCCGTCAAGAAACTCCATCGCGATGTAATAGTGATCGCCGTCCTCACCCAGTTCATAAACCGTCATGATGTTCGGGTGCGAAATCGTTCCCGCAGCGCGCGCTTCCCGCTTAAATCGATCAATTCGATCTTGCAGTTGTTGCCCGGCAACACCCTTCATAATCGCGAGCTCTTTCACCGCAACCCGTCTATTCATCTGAGGATCATACGCTTCGTAAACTATGTCGTTTGATCTTGCGATCTCCCGAATAATTTGGTACTTCCCTAGGCTCGTGGGTGTTGAATTCATTTCAATTGGGCTGTACTTATCTGACGATCTGAACTCCAAAAAACGTGCGCACGTTCATTTACTTGTTTTTTGGCGCAAATCAAAAACTGGTATCTACTTTAGTGACATCCTTCCCAATATCATAGTCTATGATAGCGAAAATTGGGCGTCGCTTCTTTCAGATTACTAAGATTTCTTTAATCGTATCGGTAGTTTTACTGCCAATCTTAGCTTACGCTGGAAATACCAATATTGAAGGTTATCGTAGCGCATTCGGTCCAAGCGGAAACCTTAAGATTTCTTCCCCTGTAATCAGTTGGGAAGTCTGGGCTGGCCCCGGATGCACCATGACCTCGACTGAGATGATTCTTGATGGTCAAAAAGTGCCAGCTCATTACGATAGCTCCACAAGGTTACTCACCTATATTCCTTCAAGCCCATTAACAATAGGTTCACACTCCATCCAATGCAGAGCGTCTGTCGAACAAGCATTAAAAATTCATCAGGAATGGAATTTCCAAATCGAACCAGGTGCCCGTATCGCCCTGCCTGATCTAACTTCGGAGCAACTTGGGCTAATTCAAGTCGTGAATCAATTTAGAAAATCGGAGGGTTTGCCCGACGTCACCCCTTGCCAAAGATTAGCGGCTGCGGCTCAAGCTCACTCTCAGTATCTTGCCGACGCCCACACATGTGGCCATTTTGAAACCACGTCCATAAATTCATTTGTTGGTGAGACAATGTCCGATAGGCTCAATGCTTTTGGATGGATCGATGGAGGCTATGAAGACGTTGGCTACGAATCAGAATATGATGCGGGACATACAATTGCCTCACTTTTTGAAGCTCCTTACCATCGAACTCCGTTCCTTCAACCCGGAAACATATCTGTAGGCGTTGGGGCAACCGAACATCGAACAACGATTGAATTTGGGTTCGGCGAAAAAGATGGTCTCGTAACTTCGCCCGACAATGGTGCAACCGGAATCCCTAGCGCATGGGATGGAGTTGAATCGCCTAATCCGTTAAGACTTTACGATCATCGCGGGCCAGTCGGTTACCCGATAATGATTGCTGGCTTCGGCAAAAGCGATAAAATTGTTGATGGCACCATTTACCTTTTAAACAGTAACAGCGAAGAAGTCAAGTGTTTCGTGAATACGCCCGCGAATGACGATCACCTCGACAGCCAAATTATCGCGATTCCAAAAGAACCACTAAGCAAGGGAATCTATAAGGCAGACGCTAAGGTGTTCTTAAAAGACGGCAGATGCCAAAAGCTACATTGGACTTTTACGGTTGGCAGTTAGACAAAGTTACAAGGTGTTTCAATTTCCAGCGAGAACTTTTTCTTTTGAAGTTATTAGGCTATTGCACACCCGCAGGACCATCTTGCGTTTGGACAGGTTGGCTATCCGTAATTAATATTTACTAAAGTCCTGTCTTACTTATTGTGACCCTTAGATCATTAGGAGCGTCTAAAGTTGAACAGGGTGATTTATTTTGATCATCGAACAACGATCCGATGCCTTGGGTTGATGTGAACGAGCATTTTACAGACTACACTCCACCGGGATTTAAGTAAAATGGCGATGGCGACTACTGGGTCGCTAGTTCCGACGGGTACTTCGACCCTCTTGATAAGCTGAGTTGGAATTTCGTTATCCTGGTTGAGCAGGATTTTCGCCATGTTTATTATTGTGGAACATAATCCGCAAATGGGACGTGGGACCACCCTACATATTACGGGTTCTACGGAAGCGGATATCTGATCCAATTTATCCCTCATAAACCGGACACCGCCCACTCAACCGCTCAGCAGACTTTAGACAATTGAACAAAATGAAATTTATCTTCATCTTCGCCGCATTCCACTTGTTCCTAGCCTTGTCGATTTTCTCAATCGCAGCGCAACCCTCTAATGACAAAAAAATAATCTTCGATGATAGCCCAACCCACGAACGTTATCTCGGCGGGATGCACTGGGGTCCCTTCGGGGCAACACATTCACTGCTTCAAATGCAAATTGCGGTTGTTGCGGTTGGCCCTCCTTCTGGCTCCCTGTCCGAGTCATGGGATTTCGATTCCAAGGACGACATTTACCACGGCGTAGGGGTTGAAGCAGTTGAACCAAAGGCTCCGACTGTAAATTTAGCTGTGCTCGGTTCTTCGAGCAAGATTTCAGATTCGTTCACTGTACCTTTAAGTACTGTCATGCGCATTAGCGACGACGACCAAATATCATCTGGAACTCGGTTGCTTCTTCTTTACAAACAAGTCGATGCAGGATCCAGCGGGCAAATCACAGTTTGGGATGCCTTTAAAACCTCAGCTTCTTCGCTTTCGAGCGGCGCAGATCATTTGCAAATTGTTCGCCTAGCTTTAGCTCAGGCTCTTGGTCATGCATCTGTAATGGAAGGGAGTAGGCTTCTTGATTTGCTTATGCTGGATATACCCAGGCTTGTCGAAGTTTCAAAAAAAGAAACGGTGGTGGAAGAAGCAATGATAAGTGCCGCCAAAACGGCTCCTAGCTTTCTCAGCTATGGTATTTACCTTAACCTTTCAGATTACGAATTTCCAGGAATTTATGAATCTATTGTGCGCGCCTACCTTTCTCTTACTAAGGACCCAGAAGCTTGGCAAACCAGCGGCCCTGAAAGCGGCAACTTTGGAGAGATAGCAGGCGACTCCCCATTCCCCGCCTTCAGTCAAATGATTCAGGCACGAAATTATCTTTTGCCAAGTCCTGATTTGTGGGAATCAGTGATCCTCAATGGGACGAATCCAACTGCAGTTCGGGCAGTACTGCATCAGTTCTGCAACTTTTCTTTGATTGGTTCGAAAGAAAACGAGACCAAAATGTTTAAGTTTCTCGATTCTCCTGATTACCTCACTCGACTTTACGCCGCTGATCATTTCGCGAGCATATATACGAATGTTAACAGTGCTTTGGAAGTCATATATGTAAAGGTTCTGCGCGCGTACCCAAGAGGCTACGAATATCCTCCCGCCAACGTGGACACCCGAAGTATTGCTTTAAGAGACCTAGCTGCTGTGATTGATCCAATGAAAGCGAGGCTCCCAGCCTTGATTGCAAGCGGGGAAGTTCCCAAAAGGATTCAGTCCGAGATCGATATGTATCATTACTTTAATTGAATAGCTAGAGTTTTAAATGCCCATATTTGTTGTCTAGGCAAAGCTTCGGTACGAAAGTACGATGCGGTCTCATATATTCCCAGTACCTTTACTTCTGGGGAATTCTACAATTATTATCTTTCGTCAAGTGGCACAAACTTTAGGTTTTGATTCCCGTCGTAGATCTCTTTTGGTCGAATAAGCCGATTGTTTGAAAGTTGCTCAATCGCATGAGCCGAATAACCAGCAACCCGAGACATCACAAAAATAGGAGTGTAAAGATCAATTGGAATACCGAGTAAATAATATGCGTAAGCAGTCGGAAAATCAACATTTGGATAAAGACCCTTTTCTTCAAGCATCACTTTTTCCAGGATGTCCGCGATGTCCCCATATTGGGTATTGCCCTTTCGCTTTCCAATATCTTTAGCGATCTTTGTCATATAAAAAGCTCGGCTGTCGCCTTTTTTATACTCGCGATGACCAAATCCCATGATTTTTTGCTTAGTTGCAAGCGCATTTCGAACCCAGGCTTCGGCCTTGTCAGGCGTTCCGATCTGGAGAATCATGTGCATTGCCGCTTCGTTGGCACCGCCGTGTAATGGGCCCTGAAGGGTCGCGATCCCAGTTACGATCCCGCCGTACAAATCGGCAAGAGTGCTCACGCAAACTCGATTAGCAAACGTAGATGCATTGAATCCGTGCTCCGCGTAAAGAGTAAGCGACGCATCCATTACTTTCAGCGTATATTCGTCCGCTTTTTCATCTGACATCAGATCCAAAAAGCTGCCCGCAATCGACAAAGATTTGTTCGGCATTTTCGGAGCCAAACCTTGGCGGATACGGTGGCCATTTGCAACAATTGTTCCGGCTTTGGCAATGATTCTCACCGCTTTGCGCTTGTTGGCCTCGATGTCCGTGCTCGGCACTTTATAGTCAGGGTCGTGAACCGCAAGCGCAGAAAAAGCAGTACGGACAAAATCCATCGAATGAGCCGATTTTGGGAAAGTTGACAGAATCGAATAGATCGCTTCCGGAACCTCTCGCTCATCAGCTAAGACCTTTTTGAATTCGGCGAGTTCGGCCTCGTTGGGCAACTTTTCGAAAATGAGAAGGTAGGCGGTCTCTTCGTATGAACCTTTTTCAGCAAGATCATGGACGTCATAGCCTCGATACTGCAAGCTGCTGCGGTCTGAATCGATAACGGAAATCTTGCTGATGCCTGCTGGCACACCTTCAAGGCCAGGGGAGTAAGGGTAAGTTGGTTCGGGAGTTGCGGTAACAGACATATAATACTCGGTGATTAGCTAAATCGGAGTTGTACTTTGATATTACCTTTTAGGGTTTGCCGCCCCATTTTTTGTCCAGATTTTCATACTCAGAATAATCGATCAGCTTATAAAGTTCTTCCCTGGTTCGCATTTTATTCATAATGTTTTTCTGAGATCCTTCTTTAATGACTTCCAAGTAAGTCTCATCCATCGCTTTGAGCATGACGCGAAACGCAGTCATGGGAAAAATCACAATTTGATAGCCTAAATCAGCGAATTTGCTTACTGAAATCAATGGGGTCTTGCCAAATTCAGTCATATTTGCAAGCATAGGGATGGAAATAGCCGATCTAAACCGCTCAAATTCGGATTCAGATTCTAGCCCTTCGGGAAAAATCATATCGGCTCCGCAGCCTTCATATGCCCTCGCCCGATCAATAGCTTTTTCGAGTCCCTCGACGCCCCTCGCATCGGTTCTGGCGATTAAGAGGAAATCGGGGTCCTTCCTTGAGTGAATGGCCGCTTTTAGCTTCGTAACCATTTCCAATGCGCCCACCAATGTTTTGCCATCCAGATGCCCGCATCGTTTGGGAATGACCTGATCTTCCAAATGAATCCCCGCAACTCCAGATCCCTCCATTTCGATCACGGTCCGCATCACATTCCATGCTTCTCCGAAGCCGGTGTCTACGTCCGAAATTACCGGAACCGAAACCACTGAAGTTATTCGACGTGCTTGTTCTGCAAATTCAGAAAGTCCAACCAGTCCCACGTCTGGCACGCCAAATTGAGCATTGGAGATGCCCGCTCCGCTTAGATACAGTCCCTGCGACCCCGCGTTCGTCGCGCTGAGTGCTGAAATCGGATTAAATACTCCTGGCATCACCACTATGCCGCGAGCCATCATGTCTTTGAGCACACGTCCAGGGCGAGACACCGGCACTTTAAGCATTTGTTAGACTATCTCCGCCGCTTCTAAACGCGCTCCAGATTCAACCTTCCAACAAGCTGCATTGTGTCCGGCTTCTACTTGCAAAAGCCCGGGTTCCTGAACGCATTTGTCAAATCTATAAGGACACCGCGGAGCAAATGAGCAACCAACAGACAAATTCGCAAGACTCGGCGGCTGACCGGTTATGGCCAACAGGCGTTCAACCCCTCGAGCCGGTAGAGCTGCCAACAAGGCCTGAGTGTAGGGCATGCTTGGCCGTTGCAAGACCTCCGCAGCTGAACCTTCTTCCACTATCCGGCCCGCATAAAAAATCGCGATGTTTTTAGACACTGAGGCAATCGCTCCAATGTCATGTGAAATCATCATAACCGCAACTCCTTCATCTTCTTGCAATTTTCGGAGCAATCTTAAAATTTGAGCTTGGAGAGTAACATCAAGAGCCGTGGTTGGCTCATCCGCAAGTAAAACTATAGGCTTGCAGGCAAATGCCATGGCGATAACCACCCTTTGACGCTGCCCTCCAGAAAGCTGATGCGGATACTTAACTGCTGCCGATTCTGGCGACGGAACTCCAACTTGATCTAGTAAATCCAGCGATTTTTGGATGCATGCTTTTCTACCGATTCGTTGATGAAGTTGGATAGCTTCCGTAATCTGACTTCCAACTCTCATCATCGGATTCAAACTCGTGAACGGATCTTGCATCACCAGCGCAATCTGGCTGCCCCGAATTTGTCTCATTTCCCGCTCAGGCAAATTAACGAGTTCGCGTCCATCCAGCTTTATCGACCCAGATGCAATCTTCCCATGCTTTGGCAACATTCCCATGATGGCAAACGCAGTCATTGATTTTCCGCATCCCGATTCCCCCGCAACTCCGAGGGTTTGACCTCGTTCAAGGTCAAAACTGACGCCTCGAAGGATCGTGGTCGAGCCTATTTCAACCACCAGGTCTCGAACCTCCAGAATCGCCATCAATTCAGATTACCAATTTGAAGATGCACCCTGTGATTTCTCGCCACTTCAAAGAATTCAACTTTGGTGTTTTCGCCAAAGTGCAAACTCAGCCCGACCAGATCGCTTGGCCAGCATTTTTTCGCCCCTAAATCAAAATGCTGAATTCGAAATTTGATTTCCTGGCTATTTGGAAGCAGCTTTACTTACGTCAATAATTTGCTTGATCGTTTTTTCAGTTAGAGTGTCCTGACCATTTAGCGGAAATCCTTGCCATCGAACAATTCCATCTGGAGAAATTACCATCACATGAGGAATTCCCTGCACGCCAACTTCAATTGACATTTTATTCTTGGCATCGATTCCCACGTTGTAAGGCATAGGGTGAGTTTTCATAAAATCCTTCACTACCGATTTCTTTTCATCTGAAATTCCGATAACCACCAGATCTTTTGAAAATTTCTTCTGCCACTGCCCTAGTTCAGGAATAGTAGCGCGACAAGGAGGACACCAAGTTGCCCAAAAATCAACAAGAATCACTTTTCCCTTTAAATTGGGGAGGGGTCCTGTTAGCCATTGTTGAACCTCAATTTGTGGTGCCGTTTTTCCTCGGAAATCGTGGGTTGCGTATAAAGTTGGGGCCCTATTTATAGGAGGATAAGTGGGGCTTTGCGCACTGATAGTGCCACAAAATAATGTCCCAAGAGCTACAGCAACTACAACTGCTTTGTTCATAACAATTTCAGCTTAGCATGAAAGCATTCGATTCTTACCGAAATACCGCAGGATTATTGATATTCCTTAAAGCCTTCGACTACGGCAGAGAAACTTTTTGGCGCATATTTCTCAAATTCGTCTTGCGGAATGTAAACGAACCCATATTTCACCGCAGATTGCGATTTGTTCAAATCTTCGCACCATTGTTTGAGACGCTGCATCTTCATTGGCAAATCAAGTTCCTCTCTGCCTTTCGTTTCCAAAACCCATAGGTCATCATTATCCGCCTTAACTATGAAATCTGGAATATAATTTGAAATCTCACCGTTAGCATTCACGTAGTCGAGCTTAAAACCAACTGCAAGAAAATTCTTAGCGAACGATTTTACGCCCGGGCATTTGTCCAGAAACGAGGCAAATTCAAGTTCAAAGCCTTGATCCCCAATAACGCGATTAAACACGCTGCGCTTTGCAACCAGGTAGGGTTGATTTTTAACTTGAAAAGGTCGCGTATTGCGCAGCTTAATGTAATCCCTAATCTCCGCATCCCCTCGGTCGCGAACTGTCAATGCGTTAATTGCCTTCTTAAACCCGTCAATTATGGTTCGGCACGCTCCAAGTTCAGACAAATTGCGCATTGTGTTCGGATTTTCAAGGTCGATTGGCTGATCAAATAACTCTTCCGAAATAAATTGTTTGACACGACCATAGATCACGTCATATCCGGTCACTAGCCTCATTTCCTTCATAATGACTCTCGCGAAATAGCCGATAACGCTCCTATAATCTGCAATACCTGAAGTGTCTAACGCGGTTGTATGCGTTACTTCATCAGTAGTGATGTCCTTGAAAATAATTTCCCTAAGTTCATCCTCTGAATAAATTACATATTTAATTCTTTCAGTTCCAAAATTTCGAATATCAAGTTCTGCGAGATTTTTATACTCTCGAAAAATCCTCGGGGTCATTAGTGGAATCTCAATATCAAGTTCATCGAGGTCTTTTCGCGGATTGTCATTGTCCACTTCGATTAAAATTGGTCCGGTGTCATTTGTTCCAGAACCCATCGGCTTTCGGTCTAGTATCACCCCTTCACGTTGAATCGACTCAACGAATTCCATAAACGCATCCGTGCCGATTACACTTACTTGCTCATAGCCGTCGATTGAATACATTTTACGAAGACCGCGTCCGAGTGTTTGCTCCGGCAAAATATTGCTTTGAGCTGAGTAAGCACGCAATCCAACAATAGTGGTTACGTTCCGCACATCCCATCCTTCCTTCAGCATCATAACTGACACAATTACCTTGAAGGGACTTTCCCAGCTATCAATGTCGTTAGCTTGCTTACGCAGAAGTTCGAGATCATCCTTACTCTTTCCAGAAGCGGATTCTGAAATCTCGCCGTTGTTCTTGGTATGTATAACCATCACCGCACCGGTAAGGTCGGAATAGGTGCCTTCTAAATAGTCTTTGACGTCATCACAGTTGCGTGTGTCATCCGTCATCACAAAAAGCACCGCCTTTTTGCCCCTTTTCTCATGCTCTTGGTAAGTTTGCCGCCATTCAACAACTCCTAGGTTAAGATAATCTGAGTACTTCTCAGTAAACTTTGAACTGGATTTTTCGAGTAGCTTGGCTCTACTTGGACCATCCGGAAGCACTGGATGCTTCACAACGTCCTGGTATATCGCTTCAACTAAAGGATAATCCGAAATAGTTTGTACGAATATCGCTCCGTTATTGTGTTTCGGAGTTGCGGTTAAATCCACTTGAAGCGAAAGAAATTTGTCCTTTTGTTTCAAAGAATTATCAATATCTTGTATTGACTTGAACCAACTCATTCTCGGATCATGTACGTGATGCGCCTCATCATTAAGGACTACAAGCTCGTCAATGTCACGCACAATTATCCCAAGATCGATTTTTGAGTCGTTAGTCTTTCCAACCGGCCGTGGACCTAGAAAATAATCACGCGTATCTTCATCGTCTGCACTCGGAATTGCCTCGTTTCCGGCATACACGCGATGAATGTTAGTCAGGAAAATATTGCCGGTGGGATGAGTTATCCGCACTTCATCTTGGAGATGCAATGTCAACTGAAAATCCGACCGCCAGTCTTTTCCTTCATAGCCGTTATTTGGGAGAACCGGGTCCTCAAGGAAAATTCGAAGTCCCTGGAAATCCTTATAAATCCGATCTAAAACTATGATGTTTGGAGTAATCACCAAGAAGTTTCTCGCAAGCTGACTCTCCGGCTCGTAAAGCTTATGAAAGAAACTCCAGGCAAGAACAAGGCTCATCACCTTCGTTTTTCCGGAGCCGGTCGCCATCTTAACCACAAATCTCCTCCAAGTTTCGTCAAACATTGAGGGTGAAACATTTCCATGATTGTCAAATCGAATCAGATCAAACTTATCTTGAACGCCTTTCACGTCGTAAAGATAGATGATTGTCTCAAGAGCTTCCCTTTGTGCAAAAAAGTAATGAAACTCTAGGCTCGCGCTGCCATACAGATTAATCAAATGATCCGTCTCGAACCACCATTTCAATAGTTGCTTGCTTGTTGCGGAAGAACCTTCATAGCCGCTATTTCGCCAAGCTTTTACCTGCTCGCGTAGCTCGGGCACAAGCGGTGGCATGAGTTTGTCTGCGATAGACCCTCGTAAATCTTCATCTGCCGGAAACCAACGAACCGACGGATCAAGAATATCAAACGGCGATTTTGGAAAGTCTTTATGAAGCCCCATTTCGTAATTCTCAGGATGCCCTAACGTCCGATAAAGCGGGAGGCGGGCCGCCCCAAATTACCATATCAGGACATAAATCAATTTCGCCAGGCCAGACAATCGTTCCATCTTCGACCGTCATTGCCAAGAACAGCTCCCGAGCTTGGCGCACCGACTCAAATAAGGGTCCCACAAATAATGGGTCAAGGTCCCTTTCGATGATCTGACCATCGGACAATGTCAATCGAACACGAAGTCCTTCCAGGACCGATGCGGATTTTATTCTAATCATGATTTCTACTTCAAATACGATGTGTCTCTACTCTATTGGCGAAATGGGTTCGAGAGGCTTTCCAGCCCTTGCAAGTTCCCAATCGCGTCTCAATTCGACGCGATGGATCGCCGCCCACTCCAACACCAAAGCAAGAGCACGACGCGGTAACTCGCCCCGGTAAATCGAAAGTGTCTCGATTTTTTGGCCATTCATTCTTTACGGCTGTCACAAAAATTTCATCCTGATTCATACCGTCACCTCGATAATCTTCATCGTATCGTTGCCGAAAATATCAACCACCTTCACCGCTAACTTTCGCCGTCCAGGCTCGCAATCGTGAAACACGCTTGTCAGTTCGATGCTGCGATCTCTTTTGGTGCGGAATGACTGCCACTCGTTTTCAAACACATAATCACCGCTCCAAACTTCGTCGTAAACTGTTCGTTCTCCTAACCCCGACTCTTCACCATTTGAGATTACGCCCGGTTCGCCGATAACCCCGCGGACAGGTCTCCATCCTCAATCTTTTCTTCTTTCTTCCGAACTGAAGGAACCCGAATGATTTCCCGTTTGCTCTCAAAATTAAAATCAACCGCCCAATAATCCACCCAATCCGTCCATTTCGTTGTAAGCCGCTCGCGAGATATAATCCCTTTCTTATCCTTGCTCACCTTCACGATCTGACCTTTTTCGACTACGACCTTGCTCCCTCCGTCCTTGAGGCTCACTTCCGCACTTTCTACAGAATCCTGGGAATAAAAAACTGAAAAATCGGTGAGTTCAATCGCAACGCTGTTTCCATTCACATGAGGTTTTGCTTCCACAAAAGCCACGTCATAGAAAACAACCTGGTTCTTTTCAACTGCCCTTTTATCGAACACTTCGGCAGGAATATATTTCGGAGCGATATCGATACCCTTCGCGCGGGCGTCTTCAAGCACGTTGGGAAACAATCATATTTCAAATTCAAAAGCAAGAATATCAACTTTGGTGATGTGTTTTTGCCTGCACTCAAGGATGAGTTCTTCAACGTAAAGCCGTGTGACAGGAAGGTTGATCGGTCCAACTGCGATCAGTCTTCCTGCTTTCTTAGCGCTAAAGGTTCTAAATCCCTCAATTGTTTCCGCTTGGTAAGCCCGAAGAATGAGGGCCACAAAATCCGCCTCCTTTTGGGCTAATTGAGCTTGCTGGTCTGCCTCTCGCAGGTTTGGGTTGATGCCCGCATACATTTGCCGCTCGTATTTGCCAAGGTTGAGGATTTCAAAAGCGCGATAAGTCTTATCCGCTTTTTTCAGTACTCTTTGAACTTGAATCATCCGCTTGCGGGTGGTATGGATCGCGAATTTACCGAGATCGGCGCAAATCCATTTTCGCCCCAGTTTTTCCGCAACCGCTGCCGTTGTGCCGGACCCGCAGAAGAAATCAGCAACGAGATCGCCCTCGTTGGAAGAGGCTTTGATAATGCGTTCAAGCAGAGCCTCAGGCTTTTGGGTTGGGTAATTCAGTCTTTCCAAACCCAATGAATATGAACCCACGTCATCCCATACATCGTCGGCCTGCTTGCCTCTCTCAACATCTACGTAGGTTCGAAGTCCGGATCCGGCAGCAATTTCCCAATCTGCCATCGTGCGTCCCATCTTTCCCCGGGTGTAATAAGGACCTTTGTCATCCTTTTTGAGCGACCTCAGTAATTTATCCGAGTAGGGAATTCGCGGGCTATTCCACAAGTAACGATCTGATTTTGAGTACCTGCCGACCCAATCGTGGGCACGCGGAAGGTTTCTTTGCGCCTCCCCAATTCGACCGCAGTTCCAAATGATCTCGTTTCTAAAATTATCGCAACCAAACACCTCGTCGAGGATCGCTCGGGTGCTCCCGTTGAGGCGCCAATCACAATGAACATAAATAGATCCGTCTGGGGCAAGCAACTCGTGAATGAGGATCAACCTTTCATAAATCATCGACAAAAACGAATCCGCACCCTTTCCCCACGTATCTCGGTAAGCGATTTCTTCCAATATCCCTGGTTTCTTGGTGAAGGTCTCGTCGCCAATCTCAATATCCATCGTGAAATCGGCGCCGACATCGAATGGCGGATCAATGTAAATCAACTTCAATCCTCCCTGCTTTTCAATCTCGTCTCGCATTGGCCCATTCTTGAGAGAAGAAAGGATGAGTTTGTTATCGCCCCATATCAGCTTGTTCGTCCACCCTCCAAGTTGCCTGCCCCGGGCATCCGCCTGATAGTCGAATCCATATTGCGCGGGCTTTGGCTCGCGTTTGCGGGCAGGTGAACTGGCAGACTTTCCCGATCTTTCTTCCACCGTTAAACCCGGCTCTGACCGCGACCCAAATGAATATCCACTCGTTTGCTCTTCAACCACTGAAGTTGCTTCTGGGCGAGGACCCTCAGATCGCGGTTCATCCACTTGCTCAATAATCTGAAAAGGCAACACCACATTGGTGACTTCATTGGTCTTCCCGTTCCAAACAAGCTCAACCTCGCGCTTGTCTTCGAATAGCAAAAACCGAAACTTCTCCGGCAACGGCTTCCCTGATTCGATAAACCGAATCACCTCCTGCCTCTCCTGCTCCGTCAACTGCGCCATGGACCCTAGTAGTATAAAGTAAACCTTGTGACGGTCTTTCCAGCAAGTACCCAGTTCGGGGAATCAGACGCACGCAGTCATACGACTTGTAGAATATGGAGAAAAGCAAGTTTGAAGGGAAAAACTGCGTCTATTGTGGCTCAAGCATAGAATTGACTCGAGATCACGTAGTCCCTAGGTGCCTTTTCAAGGACCCTTACCCTAACGACATGGTAACTGTGCCTTGCTGCAAGGGGTGCAACAGCAAAAAGGCCGTTCTTGACCAGTACCTTCGGGACTACCTGACCCTTGACCCTGCCTCCCAGGAAAACGAGACCGCTAAATCACTACTTAGTGGCAAAGTCCAAAGGGCCATTCGAAGGAACAAATCGCAACTGTTCAAGGAATTCGCTAGGAATGCTAGGCCAGCGGATATGAAAAGCAAGGGGGGCATCGTTGTTGCTACCAACATGCTTGCGGCGCAAATCGACGGAGAGGGTATGAGGCGGGAATTTTCCTGGATTGTCCAGGGACTTTTCTACCATAAATTTGGTTTTAGATTAGATTCGGACGTTACTTTTGAGGCAGCAAGAGTCTTCCCGCCTGAAGCAAAACGTTTTTTCAGCGATATCTTTTCGGCAACCTCACTTTGTTGGAACGGACCTCACGCTATAGGAGATTCTTTTCGCTGCTGGGAGGCTCACGCAAGTGAGGACATCCGGTTCTCCTATTGGGTACTGTTGTTTTACGACAGAATACCTGTCACAGTCTGGGTCAGTCCGATGACGATGAATTATCAAGAACCGAATGCTCTTAGCTTGGATTCCTAGAACCAACAAATAGGCGCAGATCGGTTCTGACCGAGGCCCTGGTCGGTCCCGCTACGCAATTTCGCGCCGATATGCCAGCATTTCCTCAAGTGCCTCAAGAACCATTCCCGCGCTTCCTCAATAGTTTCCCCCTCAGAAATTACTCCCGGAGCCTCTGGTGTGTAAGCGGTAATTCCACCCTCTTCTGCCACCTGAAAAATGATTTTCAAAGACGAATGCCGATTCTTCGCATAGGTAGCAGAGTGTTAAGATTCAAAACTGAGGTTCTTGCTGGCTACCCAAGGGCACTCAGAGGCATTCCGTTAGCAGGGGTTAGCACTCCCATTTCGGTACCAAAAGTCCAAGGCAACTTCGAGGCAGTGTTAGAGCCGCTGGATTTTTTGCCCTAACCGCTTTTGGATCATCCGCTTTACCGAGCAGCTTTACCGAGCAGCTTTGCCGCTGCATTCACGTCGTCCTGGTCAATGATAGGAAACAGTCTGTTTTTCGGATCAGCAAAGTCCGAATCCGGCAATGCGTCCCTTTGTTTTGTATCTAAGTTGCTCATTTGTTTTATTTATTTCAGGCATTAAAAAACCGCCCCTGAGCGCAAAGCTCAAAAACGGTCTTAATCCTTTATTTTTCTTTCGTTAACTAAGGAATATGAAAGCCGATTTTTCTTAATTCCTCTTCCGTAGCATGATGATCGCCTACGCAAATGTCAGGAAAGGTCGTAGGATACTGAGCTTGCAGTTTAGCACTTGGGATTCCGTACCCTACATCCAACCCTTTGCCTTGAACAGCTTTCTTATCGCTTCCTTTATTTTTTCGAACTCTTTTTTGTTCTTCCATTGCGATGCATCCAACTGTTCCGTAATTCTACCCTTAGCCTCATTACTGTTCTGAGGTCGGGGAAAAAATTGGTCAGATAATGTTCGAAGACCTTAAGTATTCAGATACAAGGAGCCATTTGCGAACCACTCTCATCCAGAATGTTGCCTATGATAGCACCTATTCGTGCTGCGAGCCAAATTCAAATTCGCGATCCGGACCATATCAGTCCGAACCCTCTATTGACCTAAAAGTTAGATTCAATTCAAAGCGGTATTCTAAATAAAGATGTCGGAAAAAATCAGGGTCGTAATTGCGGACGATGAAGCACCTTATCGCAACGCAATCCAGAAAACTTTGGGGCTCATGAATGAATGTGAGATCCTAGGAGTTTGCCGAGACGGGCAAGAAGCACTCGACCTTTGCCTTTCCGACGCGCCCGACGTACTCCTTACCGATATCGCCATGCCCCGGCTTACCGGAATTGAACTTATCCGAAAACTGCTGAAGGTTGAAAAAGATGTAAAAGTCGTAGTACTCACGGTCCAAGAAGACGATGACACAATTTTTGAAGCCTTTCGGACCGGCGCACTTGGCTATTTACTCAAAACGTCGACTCCCCAAGACGTCGTCGAAAGCATCCGATTAGCTCATAAAGGCGAGGCTAAAATTACTCCAAGCATCGCCGCAAAAGTTGTCGAGGATTTTCGTCGCCACAAACAATTTGGAACCGCTCCCGAAGATCAAATGTATGAACTCAGTGCCAGAGAAACTCAAATTCTAGGTTTAGTGCAACAAGGACTGAGGAACAAGGAAATTGCCAAGCAACTTGGAATTGCGGAAAAAACGGTTAAAAATCACGTGAGCAGTATTCTCAAAGCCTTGCAAGTTAATTCCCGAACCGAAGCCGCTCTGAAGTCAACTAAGAAATACTAATTGGAAGTCTGCGCCTGCCAATTGGCGTACCCCTAAGTAGATGGGAAAGCAGTTCAAGATTGGAACGATTGCGATTATTGCTCTTGCCTCTGGATTTTTTTTCATTTGTGTCATTGGTTTTGTTATCAACCGCGCAATAACCGTTTGGCTGCCAAGATCTAGGAGCCGCCACTTCGCGATGAGCAACATGCGCGAAATCGCGGCCGCAAATTTGATCTACGCGTATGATTCGGACCAAATTTTTCCCCTAGGCACTACTTGGATGGAGGGACTCACACCCTTCACGCCATTGGACAGCGACCCCTTTCATTCTCCTGCTCTCCAGCTAGGTAAAAGTAACCCTTTGATTTATGGCGTCGCGTATCTAAATTCGATGGCAGGAACAAAACTAACCCTTATCACATCGCCGTCAAATCAGCCAATTGCATTTGAATCAAATTTGTTGCAATTCAACGCAGTCGGCACATTAGACAGCTTGCCTAACCCCGGCAGATACAGGTTTAGGTCCGGTTCCTATAATCCAGAAGCAATGGCAGACGGGTCAGTGCGAAGAGTATTTGTTCCTTCACAACGACGTTCAAATTAAATTTTATCGCGAACTTTTTTAAAGGCTTTCAAAGCTACATCAAGGTCTTCCTCAGAATGGGTCGCAGAAGGCATTGTTCGAATTCTTGCTTTCCCTCTGGCAACCGTAGGATATGATATCGAAAGCGCAAAAACCCCTTCATCGTACAAAAGTTTTTCCATTTTCTGAGCCTGTTGCTCGTCGCCAACGTAAACTGGCGTGATCGGAGTTTCACTTCCCATTGTGTCGAATCCTGCTTCCGCCAGCGACTTTTTCCAAGTATCGGTGTTAGCCCATAGCCGCTTCATTGGTTCCGGATCATTTTCTAAAACATCCAAAGATGCAATGAGCGCGGCTGGCACGCACGGGGGCAGAGCCGTGCTAAATAGATAGGATCTGCCGCGATTGATCAGCCATTCCTTTAGCGGCGAAGAACCCGCGATATATCCACCTACAACCCCTAAAGCTTTACTTAACGTGCCAAGTTGGATATCGACCTGACCATAAAGTCCAAAATGCGAAACCGTTCCCGCACCTTTATCACCGAGCACACCGCTTGCATGAGCATCATCAATCATCACAAATGCATTGTATTTCTGGGCGAGTTTTACGATATCTGGCAGTGGGGCAATGTCACCATCCATTGAAAAGACGCCATCAGTAATAATCATTCGTTTTTCGAAATTTTGAGTGTTCTGGAGGATTTTTTCCAGAGCTTCCATGTCCTTATGAGGGAATACCAAACCGTCTGATTTTTTGTACTTTGCCGAACTTAAGCGAACTCCGTCAATGATCGAAGCATGGTTCAATTCATCTGAAATGATCACATCTTTGTCAGTCACCACTGCTGGGATCGTGCCTGAGTTTGCCGTGAATCCACTTGTGAAAACCAAAACTGCGTCCGAATGTTTGAACTTAGCAAGCCGATCTTCTAGCTCTTGATGAATTTCCATTGTGCCGCCAATCCATCGAACAGCTCCGGCTCCAGCACCCCATTTTTCGATCGCGACCATAGCAGCTTGTTTAACTTTGGGATGGTTTGCAAGTCCCAAATAATTATTGCTGGCAAGATTGACGACCTTTTTGCCGTCCATTATCACTTCTCCACCAGCAGGAGTTTCCAAAATCCTTGGTTTTTTGTATAAGTTTTGGGATTTTAATTGAGCTATTTGCTCGCTGAGGAAACTTTGAAGGCCTGCATTCATTTCCTCAGTTTACAGTTTTCGCCCCATTCCCATCCTAACTCCGATTAGGAAAGAGCTAGGAGTGGGAAAAGTCGAAAGAGACAAACCAGTTGCTCATTGCGAGACAGATCAGAGGGAGCGAAACATAATACTGACCAGGATTGCCCAAAATTTGGAGGGGTGTGACATAGTAAATATGGGATTGTAGAAAATGAGGAAGTTTTTTGACATCGCATCGCAGGTTTTGGATTTACAGTCCCGGATACGTCTCGATCCAAGACTCCTTTGAGCACTTTTTGATATTTAACGCGGCGCCGGGGGGCTCAGTAGCTGATGACGTGCCGCTTGAAGCCTACAAATGGAATTGGAATACCAGTAACCATTGGGACCATGCAGTTGGCACCGATCAATACTGGAATCTGCCAGTTAAAAGCATTTTAGGACTTGGACTGTCGCCAGATCCCTTCCCAGATTTTGTGTGGAATTCAAACTTTCAAAACCAGTGAACAAAAATGACAACAACAACTAGCTATTCAACAATTATAGTCGCCCTCGCACTTTTTGGAGGGTCTATCCAGAAACCGGCCCATCACACAGGAATTGGCGCTAGAATTGCACCATACAACCCGCTGCCGGACCCTTTTGCAGCAGACCTTGAGGCAAAGTTCAAGGGAGGAGACTACAACTACGTAATTCAAGAATATCTTTCCGCAAAGTCGGGAAAAGTTCCAAACTTACTCCCCGACAGTCTAGATAAAGTGGCTCATATCCTAGCAGTCAGCTACGACAGAACAGGCAAAATTCTGGAGTCCTTGCCATACTATAAAGAGTCATTTGGAACGTACTTTCCTGGCGACAACAGAGCCGCAGTTTGCCATTACGGTGATCTAAATTACATAGTTGGCGATTTCGCAGAAGCAAAACGGGCGTACGAAGGAGTGATCGCAATCGGACCTTGCGTCCCGCCTCCCCGCTGGCCGTCGTTGGCGGGAATCAATATGAGAGATTATCCTGAAAATTGGACGGTCGAAAAAACAGCTAAAGTTTGGCAGTACGAAGCTGAACATCCAGCCCCATACACTCCCTTAGATGCGCCAAAGCCAGTAAACCCAACCATGAACCAGGCAAGAGCGGCCGCTTACTATCTCGTAGCTCAGCGCGAAACGTACACCCCCAGCTACCTCGAAGGTAATATAGCTTATTATAAGATTGCTGAGCGGCTTTGGCCAGATAATCCCGTGATACATTGGCGGCTCGCAACCGCACTTCACGCCACCGGGGAAGATAAATCCGCGTTCATCGAATACGATCTTGCCGAGAAATACGCAACTGGCCAGGTGGAAAAGGCAATTCATGAATTGCGGGACCAGGACAGGATGGCAGTGATAGCCCCAACCTGGGTTGATGATGGCAAAGTCTTACATAAGGACTGGAAAACTTGGACCGCTAACGACTTTAAGGACTGGCCCCGTCCACCAATCGATTACGACAAATTGCTGGACTTGCCAAAACGAGTTGACCCCGTCAACCCACGATTAAAGAATCCGCAATAAATCGACCCGAATCCCCTTCCCTAACTCCGATTAGGGAACTAAGGGTGGGGAAAGGTCCAAGATGAGTTTCAGGAGTCCTCTTAGTGATTCCGGTTGGGTAAGGGGAAAGATGTTGAGAATCGCCTAACGACGTGATCTGAATCGATTCCCGCCACCATCATTCGACTCGCTATCGCGCCGAGGACCGCGATCACGGTCGCGACCTCCGCCGCTTCCATTCCGATTTCCACCGCCCGAACGAGGCGAGGAAGCAGGTGGTGTGGCACCTTCATTTTCCTCCAAACCAGGTAGCGTCTGGGGCAAGCCAAGCGCAGTCAGATTCACTCTGCCCATGTGATCAATTTCAAATACCTTAACCGCAAGGGCATCTCCAACCGAGACGACGTCGTCCGGTCTGCGGATTTCTTTGATCGAAAGTTGCTCAAGTGGCACCATCCCTTCTCGCCCAGGTAAGTATTCAACCATTGCTCCGCGACCCATAAGTCGCGACACAGTTCCTTTGAATTCCGTGCCGATTTGGATTTCATCAGTAAGGGCTTTGACCATGGCCACCGCGTCTTCAACCGATTGGCTATTACTACCCCCGACTAAAACTCTGCCGTCCTGCTGGATATCCACTGATGCTCCGGAAGTTGCCGTGATCTTTTTAATCATTGCTCCACCCGGTCCGATCACCGCTCCAATCTTTTCTGGATTGATCCGAATCGTTGTCACAGTTGGCGCATTGCTTCCAACGCTGGTGCGCGGCTCGGAGATAGCTTCATGGATCACGTCAAGAATTTTCATGCGCGCCGTTTTAGCTTGTGAAAGGGCTCGCGAAAGCACTTCATCAGGAATGCCGTCAAGCTTGGTGTCTAATTGCAAGGCGGTTATCCCATCTCTGGTTCCCGCTACTTTGAAGTCCATATCTCCGCAAAAATCTTCCATGCCGATGATGTCGGTAAGAACTTTGAATACCTTGCCGTCAGACATCAGCCCCATCGCGATTCCCGCAACCGGCGCCTTTATTTGAATGCCAGCGTCCATTAAAGCTAGAGTCGAGCCACAAACCGATGCCATTGAGGTCGATCCGTTGGATTCTAGAACTTCTGAGATTAGAAGCAAAGTATAGGGAAAATCTGGATCGTCCAGCGGAATCATCGGACGCAATGCCCGTTCCGCAAGAGCTCCATGACCAACTTCTCTTCGACCAGGTCCTCGCATCGGACGAACTTCTCCAACCGAGTAAGGCGGAAAGTTGTAAAAGTGCATGTATCGCTTAGGATCTTCAACTTCCAAACCATCAAGGGTTTGAGCTTCATTTGGAAGACCAAGCGTTGCAACCGTAAGAACTTGAGTTTGACCACGAGTAAATAATCCGGAGCCATGAACTCGTGGCAAAATCCCTGCTACCGCTTCAAGCGAACGGATATCTTCAAGACCACGACCATCAGGTCGTTTGTCCTTTTTCAAGATGCCTTCTCGAACCGTATTCTTTACGACCCCATCTACTGCTTCAGGAAGCTGAGCTTGAAGGTCGGGCTGATCCGCATAGTGAGGCTTCATCGCCGCGACCACTTCTTTTATTAAATCATTTAAAGCCGATTCACGGACCGCTTTATCAGGATTTCCAAGTATCGCTTTTTCGATTTCCTTGCCATACTCTTTTTCGATCCGCTTTTTAAGTTCAGGATCAACTAACTTTAGATTGACTTCGCGCTTCGGCTTATTGACCTCGGCTCCAAATTTCTCAAATTCCTTCACGATCTGCTGAATTGCTTCGTGGGCAAATTTGAGTGCTGCCGTCATTACTTCTTCCGTAACCTCGTTTGCACCGGCCTCCACCATGGATATGGCATGTTTGTGACCGGCAACGCATAAATCTAAATCGCTTTCCTTGAGTTCCGCCTGGCTCGGGAACAGTATAAATTCTTCATCAATTCGGCCGACCCGAACTCCCGCAACTGGATATTTGAACGGAATGTCGCTAACTGTTAGAGCGGCACCAGCCGCGCAAATTGCAAGTACATCTGGCAACGCTTCTTGATCCACTGAAAGTGGAACCGCAATTACCTGAATGTCATGTCGCAGTCCTTTGGGAAAAAGGGGACGCAATGGCCGGTCTATAAGTCGGCTCGTTAGAATTGACTTTTCACTAGGACGACCGCCGCGCTTAATAAATCCGCCGGGGATTTTACCAACCGCATACTTGCGCTCTTCATAATCGCAAGTTAAGGGAAGAAAATCAATGCCTTCCCGAGCATTTTCGCTCATTGTAGCAGTGCCGAGAATGACGGTTTCGCCCATTCCTAGGAGCACAGCACCGCCTGCTTGTTTGGCCACGCGACCAGTTTCGAGACTGAGCGTTTTTCCGCCCACCTCAAATTCGTGAGAAACTATATTCATTTAACCTCTGGGAAACTACCGGGGTCTAACTTCACGAATACCAAGCGATTTAATAAGTTCGCGGTAGCGAACAACGTCGGTTCTGCGGAGGTAAGCCTCCAGCCGACGGCGCTTGCCAACTAAGATTTGCAACCCTCTCAAGGAGTGGTTATCTTTTCGATTGGCTTTCAGATGTTCTGTGATCTGAGTAATTCGAGCTTGCATGATCGCGATTTGTACTTCTGCCGATCCGGTGTCACCGGCCGATTTGGCATGTTCTGCGATTACGTTTTGCTTTAGCGTCTTATCAAGCGGCATTATATGTAAAGTTTAAAGACCTTCCGGTCGTCAAAGTTTAAGTGGAGGGTTAGCCGCTCAGTGCAACGTCCTTTGATATCCATTCTTCTGATTTTTACAACCTCGCCTCGGAGATTACAAGAAGTATTAAGGGCGTTCCAATCAACGGCAAACAATTCACCAACTTCGAACGGTTCAGCATACCACTTCCTCTTCATTAAGTCAAGTGACTCGCTTAAAACTTATGAAAGGTGTCTAAAGTCCCTGATTTAAATACCTGACTTAATGCCGTTTTTAGACAATTTCTTAAAATTATAAAATACTTGAACGATAATTTGGAAATTCGCGTCTGTATTGTTAGATCATTATCTAAGTGATAATCATCCCCCCAATAAATAAAAAGGGACTCTCGTGGAAATTTATGAAAAAAAATAATGCATTTACACTTATCGAACTACTCGTAGTCATCGCGATCATCGCGATTCTCGCCGCTATCCTATTCCCAGTTTTTGCTCAGGCCAAAGCTGCTGCAAAGAAAATTGCTTCAGTTAGCAACAGTCACGAAATTGGAATGTCGGCAATCATGTACGCAGGCGATTCGGACGACGTTATGCCTCCGGCTACAAGTTGGAATACAGGAAGCGATGGTCTCCAATTTGGTGCTGGCGAAGCCTTTAGCTCCTGGGCCTGGCTCACCGCTCCTTATATCAAGAGTTCACAAATCCTTGCCGATCCTCAAGTAGGTGGAATCCCAGCTTATAATTTCGGTGCTGCCAACGACCAGGCTTTGACCAGCGCATATTGGCCAGATTACGGTTATAACTATGTTTGGCTCTCGCCATGGAACGGCACCATTCAATCTCCTACTTCAGATACGTCTCTCCAACGCCCGGCACAAACAGTTATGATTGCGGCTCAAGGTGCCGCTAGCGAACTTAAAGCTGGCGTCCCAACACTTTGGGGATTCACCTTCACCGCGGCTACCGATGACCCACTTCTCAGCTATAACGTCGAAGCGCCGGGTTGCACCTCTGCTCAAGTTCCACAATTGTGCGCTGGCGGTTGGGGTCCTTTGGGCTTCAGCAAGCAGGCTCTCACTTATGCCGCTGGAAATATCACCGGTGGAGTTTCTGTCAGAGCTGGCAACGTCTGCGTAGTCGAATGGGTTGACGGTCACACTTCTGCGATCACGCCTGGACAGCTAGCAGTTGGAACCACTTGGACGCCAACTGAAGCCGGAAATGAAACCTTGCTAAATAACTACGATCAAGTCAATCTCTGGGGCGGAAACATTTAATGAAAACTGTTTCAACGTTAATAGTTGGAATGGCTCTTTTAGTGGCCGTGGTTGGATGCTCTAAACCAGCAGCCCCGGTTACCCCGCCAGCTGCGATTACTAAACCGAATACTGGCAAAACTTCCCAGGCCGGAATGAGTCCGAAACCCATGGCCGGACCTGGAGCGAACACGGATAAGTTCGGTGGTCAAGCTACCCACTAATCCGATAGTCGCTTAAACTTAAAAGGCATCTACCATATGGTAGATGCCTTTTTTTCATCGCCACGCGTTGCAAGAACGTATCTCTGAAGGTTTCGTCGCGGCGCCAAGAAGGTACTTTTCGGGAAATCTTTTTAATTCGTCTCGGATGTCAACTTTTTTCAGGTTCAAATCCATGAAAATTTTCCGACATCTGGAAATAATTCGCTTAAAATTTGGAATTGGCAAGAAAAATGTAGTATAAATATATCACCTCTTAGTATTGTAAGAGGGATATTGATTAGGAACTATATGATGAAAAAAAGTGCATTTACACTTATCGAACTTCTCGTAGTCATCGCGATCATCGCGATACTTGCCGCCATACTTTTCCCAGTTTTTGCTCAAGCTAAGGCTGCCGCAAAGAAAATTGCTTCAGTTAGCAACGATCACGAAATTGGAATGTCGGCAATCATGTATGCAGGCGATTCTGACGACGTAATGCCACCGGCTACCAGTTGGGACACAGGAAATGATCCATTGACATTTGGTGCCCCGAACTCATTCAGCCCTTGGCCGTGGCTCACAGCACCTTATATCAAGAGCTCGCAAATTCTTGCTGATCCTCAAGTTGGCGGCATTCCTGCCTATAACTTCGGTGCCAATAATGATCAAGCCCTTACAAGTACCACGTGGCCGGATTATGGTTACAACTACGTTTGGCTTTCTCCATGGAATGGGTCACAACAAAATCCGGTTTCAGACACCGCAATTTCGCGGCCGGCTCAAACCGTTATGGTTACGGCTCAAGGTGCTGCGTCCGAGCTTACCGTTGGAATACCGTCGGTCTGGGGATTTGCCTTTACAGCTGCGGCTGACGGGCCAATCTTGAGCGTGACCGTGGAAGCTCCCGGTTGCACAGCTGCTGTGATTCCGCAATTCTGCGGCGGTGGCTGGGGCTCAACTGCAGCCGGAGGATTCAATAAAGAAGCTCTTACTGCAGCTGCGGGAAACCTAACCGGAGGAGTTTCGGTCAGGGCTGGCAACGTTTGCGTGGTGGAATGGCTTGATGGTCATACATCGGCAATCACACCTGGTCAACTCGCCGTAGGAACAAGTTGGAAGGCAACCCAAACCTCCTATGAGACCTTGCTCAATAACTATGATCAAGTCAACCTCTGGGGTGGAAACGTTTAATGAATTCGATTTCAACTTCAAAAGTTGGAATTGGTAGCTTTTTGCTCCTGGCTCTTGTTCTAATTGGAATGATTGGATGCGCAAAAGCCCCAGATACGACCACCGCTCCTCCTTCATCGACGGTAGCAAAAACTCCTTCGAAAGGTCCGGGAACGGGCGTGGGTCCAAAGCCAATGGCTGGTCCTGGGGCCAATAGCGATCAATTTGGCACAAAAGGCGGTCACTAGATAGCTTAGGCTACGAGGTTACAAAAAGGCACTTTGCGAAAGCAAAGTGCCTTTTTTCGTTATGTTGACAGCCCTTTCCCTTTGACAATTTTCATCACTACTGTTCGCCACACAATGGATTTCTTTTGGCAAATTCCCATCCCACATTCGGATGACTTTTCCGAAAACGATTTTGAAACGTAGGGGAATCTGAATATTTTCAAAGAATTAAGATTTTTCTTCAGGTTCAAATCGAATTAAAATTTCGAAAAAGTGAAAAAAGTTCGCCAAAATTTGGAAAAGTGATTGAAAATGTCGTATAGTTATTTCACCTCTTGAATTGTGAGAGGAATATAAATAGGAAATATATGATGAAAAAAAGTGCATTTACACTTATCGAACTTCTCGTAGTAATCGCGATTATCGCGATACTCGCCGCCATACTTTTCCCCGTCTTTGCTCAAGCTAAAGCCGCTGCAAAGAAAACTGCTGATCTTAGCAACGTCAAGCAAAACGTCACATGTACCTTTATCTACACCACCGATTCGGACGATATGTATCCGCTTCAGTCTGGGCAAGATAGCGGTACTGGGGCTTGGGGATATAACTATGTTAAGCAAGTGCCGTACAACTGGCCAATTGGACGCCCGCAAAATCGATACGATTTTGCTCAAAGCTTCTACTTAAATACTGTATATCCATACACGAAGAACTATCAGATCTATCTGTCGACTGGAATTCCAACGGCATCGGTCATTAGCGGGTATCAAACAGATCCAACTACTGTGGGGCCTCAAAATACAAGCTATGCCTTTAACGGGCTTCTGACCGCCTACAGTTCAACCGCGGTAGCTGAACCGGCCATCTTGCCGATTATCACGGAACAGAATGGTAACGTCGGATATCAGGGCTTCGGATTTGCAAACCCTGCCCTCACTTGCGCGACTGCAAACCAATCGTGCAGTTACGTTCCAACTGGTGCAAGCGGCTGCGCCGCTACTAATGGAGGAACATCGGCTATTTATCAGACCGAAGCGAGCTCCAGCTATTGGATGTACTCGGAAGGTGCTAACTGGGGCCTTTGCGATGGTCACGCTAAGTTCCGACCTTTGGGTCGAGCACTGGCACCTGCTAATACGGACTACACCGTTGATCCAATGACTCAATACGACAACACGGGTCGAGCTGGGTATTATTGGGAGGACGGTTGCCATCCTTGGTTGTTCCGACCTGATTATCAACCTTAATTAACTAAGGTACGATTAAATTGCGGGAACTACGAATCTATGTTCGCGGCTCCCGCAATCCTTCTAATGCTATGAAAAAAAATATTTCTCTCTTTTTTGTGATTTTGACACTTGCTCTCGCAATAGGTTGCAATGGCGGAAATGCACCGCAATCAAATACAACAGCGGGAGTGACCCCAGCAGGTCAAGCACCTATTGGAAAAAATAAAACCGGTCAGCAAGTGAGTCATGGCGCGGTTCCGCCAGCACCAAAATCTTGATCCGATTTTCGCCTTTAGTTTGTTTAATTGCGGTCAGCGTAATACTAAACACTGGGTGTGGATCATCAGTCGCTCAACGGCAACCCAAAGTTCATGGGTTGCCCGCATTTGTTCGGCTTATTAACCTTTCAAATTCGGACGTAAAATTCGAAGACCATGGACGTACACTCGCTTTTTCGGTGCCACCTTTTTCTGCTTCACTTTTTACAACCGTACCTAGTGAACCGCGCAGTCTTACGGTGACTCTGGCAAATCTTAATCATAAATTGAGCACTTCAGTAAGCGTGGGACCCGGTAACGCCGACTCGCTGATTCTAGCTGGATCAAACCTGTTAGATGTGAGGAACGATATTACGAAGCCCGTTTCTGGAGCGAATGTGAAAAGCATCGAACTAAAGCGAAATAAGCTTTCACTCAGTTTTTCACCATTTAAAATTGGGAAAACAACTGTTTCCTCATCTGATCCGATTCAAGTGCTCGATGGTTCATATACGATTGACCAGCTGCCAGTTGATATTAGTTCTACGCAGACATATCTTATCGTTCGCGACCTGTCAAGGAACAAGACTTATTGCTTCAGCCGGCCCATAAATCGAAAACCAAGCATGGGCGGAGCAGGTAAATCGGCCTAGAGTTTCAACGATCACTTCACAAGTAGAAGTTAGCCGATATGCGGCAAACTACCCCGTCATGCTTTAGCCTTCCACACCTCTGGTTGAAGGGAATTTTTTACGGGGTGTGCTCCGTAAAATAGCTTTTCTCAAAAAGCGGCCACGACAAATTCCCGACCTCGGTAAACTATTCCGTAACACTGTGAGCCCATCTGATACCTTCATGCCGTCAACCGAAACCGTTTTTGAACGGATCGGCGAGACCACCATGGTTGTCAATCTTGGACCTCAGCATCCTTCAACCCACGGAGTCCTAAGAGTAATTTGCGAGCTTGAGGGCGAAACCATCGTCCAATGCAAAGTGCAAATCGGCTACCTGCATACCGGAATGGAAAAGGAAGCAGAGTATCAGCAATATCTAAAATGCGTAGTCATGACCGATCGAATGGATTATCTAAATCCAAACGGAAACAATCTGGCCCATGCACTTTCTGTTGAAAAACTCCTCGGATGCGAAATCCCAAAACGCGCCCAATATTTACGCGTAATAATGGCCGAGCTTAGCCGAATCGGATCCCACCTATTTTGGCTCGGCACTCATGCCCTTGATCTTGGCGCGATGACCCCTTACTTTTACGCGCTACAGCAACGCGAACTCATTTTAGATATGAATGAAATGATGAGCGGAGTGCGCATGATGCCTTCTTGGATCATTCCAGGCGGATTGCGCGGAGACATGCCCGAGGGCTATGAGCAAAAGTTACGCTCTTTCCTAGATGGTCTTGTGCCTGAAATTGAAGTGATCGAAGGTCTGCTCTCGAACAATCCCATATTCAAGGAACGAACTTACGACGTGGGTATTTTATCCTGTGACCAAGCCCTGAATCTTGGCTGCTCTGGACCAATCGCCCGCGCCAGCGGCATCCAATGGGACCTGCGCAAAAGCAATCCTTATTCTTCTTACGAGGACTTCGATTTTCAAATCCCAGTTGGTAAAAAGGGCGATGTTTACGACCGCTATTTGGTTCGAATCGCGGAAATGAAAGAGAGTGCCAAGATTTTGAGACAGGCAATCGACGGTCTGCCAAGCGGCGCCTGGCGAACTTCTGACCGCAAGATTTCCCCTCCTCCAAGAGATGAAATCGATAGCTCGATGGAGTCCCTCATCCATCACTTTAAGCTTTATACCGAAGGCTATCATCCCCCCGTTGGCGAAGCTTATGCATCAATCGAGGGTCCCAAAGGAGAGCTTGGTTTTTATATCATTTCCGATGGCACCAACAGACCATATCGCTGGCACGAACGCCCCAGCTCATTCATGAACCTGAAATCTCTGGAAATTCTTGCCGAGGGCCGCATCATTGCAGATGTGATCGCAATTATCGGGTCAATCGACATCGTGCTTGGCGAAATTGATCGCTAACATCTGACGATTAAACCAATGAACAAAGTGTAAAAAATGCACGTTATTTCCGCAATCTTAATCCTGTACCGTCAATTCGCAGCTAAAATCAATTTCTTTAAATTCTAGCGCGACGCACAGAACTTATAAATTCTCTTTCGACTACAACAAACGGACCAATAATTCTGCACGATTTCGCCGTTTCAATGTGCGAGAAATCCTTTCGACTCTTCTTATGTAAGATTATAATGCCTCGCCAGATGTATCACGGGTGCTCGGTTGCCATCGAAACAAATGAGAACTTTAATTGAGCTTATTAATCTAAACTGAAAACTGCTTTCTAAATTGCATCGATTTTCTAATCTGTCGTTTGAATTGAAATCGTTAAAGGTGATATAATTAGTTATGTACAAGATGGTTTCTTGTACTTTAAAGGAATATCGCAATGATAATTAACACCAACTCACCAACCCACCAACTCACCAACTCACCAACCCACCAACTCACCAACTCACCAACTCACCAACTCACCAACTCACCAACTCACCAACTCACCAACTCACCAACTCACCAATTAGGAGTAGCTTCGCTCTAGCTTTATCGTTAGCAATGGCTTTGACAGTTTGCGGCGCAAATGCTTCCGTAGTGAATCACAGTCGACGAGAAATTCGGTATAGCACTCACTTCAAGCTAAAGAAAACCAAACAGCAACAAACTTATCCTTACTGGACGGTTTACCCTCTAATGAGCACTGGAGTTCAGCCTCCAACAGTAACTAACTCATCAAACCAACCGTTTTTGTTTAGCGAGGTTGGAACTCAATCAGATAGCGACACTAAAGTCATGGATTCAAATCCAAAGGACAATCAAATTGTCGTCACCACGCCAGATTTCCTGCTTGCGGTGGATTCCATAACATCCGGAATTCAAGAAGCGATGAACGTCAATTATCAAGGAGATAGCCGTATCACAACGTATATGATTCAAGCATTGTACAACTTACCTCAGACGATGGTTTATAAAGATACGTGGACATTCACTGACATGATCGGCGGTCCGCCATCGCGAGTTGACGGTCCAAGCGTTTCGTACGTCATCGTTCAACTGGGACCTCCGTCATCGGGAGGAACTGGCGGAGGTGGAAAACCTTAAGTTTTCTTATACTTACGAGGACTTCTCGTAGATTGTGGTAAGACGCACAGTGAAAATTTGAGAAGTCCTGCCTCCTGAGTAACAACAAATTTAAATAATAAAACAAATGATCCTTATAACTGCAATCTTAATCTTTTCAACGCGCAGTCTCCAAATGAAATCTTTTTCGTTTGATTCTGGAGGCAGCCCTTCAGATTTTGTAAATGCTCTCTCATCAGTAACAAATGAGCCAATAATATTCGCTGAGTCGCGACCATTGTTCAGCCGAATAATTTTGTCGCCCCAGAACTTGCGCCTCGAGTATTACGCAACTACTCAACTTTGCCTTAAACTCCACCAATCCCTTGGCGAGTTGCCAACCGAGAATCCCTATTTTGGCTTCAATATGGGTTGCCTTGAGCCCACAACCATGTGGAGAAATTGCGGAAGCATAAACACCATAAGCGCGCCTCCTATAGAAGATAAAGTTGAAATCACAAACGGTTTCGTTTCTTCTAAAGGCACGTTGCGCCTAATGGCGCCTGATTTAGAGAGCTTGAAATGGTCGAAAAAGTTAATCCTAGACCCCCTTTTTGATCGCCAGCCGCTTGTGTTAGAAGTCAAACGGTCTAGAGAAGAAGTTGTAATTCGAGCCATCGCGCAGGCGTTAGCTGCGACCGTCGCGGAAACTCCTACATCTGTAACAATTATCCCGGACTACTCGAAGCTCGGAAGCATAAGCAGTAATTCCGCCGCTTGGACCTCAAAAACGTTCAATTTACAAAGGGAAGAATGGGAAGCGATTTCAATCGCTTATAAAAGCATTTCAAAACAACAACTCGAGCTATTGTTAACAAAAAAATTAAGTTCACTTGAAATTCCAAGATCGCAATTTGGACCAGATTTTTTTGAGGCTGAAAAGAAGGCACTACTTGAGAATCTTAAACCCCAGGATTATGCGCCGGGCTCTATGTTCGATGCTGACTTCAACTCTGGAACGGTGGTGCTCAGCTATTTAAGGTCACCGCTTCTCCGGTACGAGTCCGCCGATGGAAAACATGGAATTGGCTTTTAATTGCTGGTAATTACACCAAATCAGGTCATAGGCTAATTTCAAGAGCTACGCGACCTGATTAATTGTTTCGCCTTCGTCATCCAAAGCCGCATCTCGAAAATTCTGATAAAAATCAGAATCTAGATTTTCCCATCCTTGAATCCGCATTGCTATATTTGAGATATCTTTCGAAGCGCTAAACGCAGGGTTTTCCAAGACAAATGGATTTCGATTGCGCACCGCTGCTGCGACTCCCAAATCAGTTCGCACCGATCCCAAATATTTGATTTCGTGCTTGATGAACCTCTGGGCAATAGCTTCCAAAGTTTTATGGAGGACATGGCCCTCGTGGTCGCTAGCAACCATATTCGCAAACACATGCACCCTTGCGTCTGGCTGATGTCTGAATAAAACTTTTGATATAGCGTAAGAATCGGTAACAGAGGCCGGATCGGGAGTGGTTACAATCAGCACGTCGTGAGCCGCGCGAAGAAAAGTCATCACTTTGCGATCAATGCCTGCTCCTGTGTCAAAAATAACATAATCCCAGTTCGATTCAAATTCTTGGATTTGCTCCAAAAATAAATTCAGCCGCTTTGGTCCTGCATGAACTAGCGATCCAATTGCTGAACCACCCGCGATAATTCCAACTCCGAAAGGACCTTCATATACAATTTCACTCAGAGTCTTTTCGCCTGCCAAGACGTGTCGCAGGTTGAATTCAGGCTGAATTTTAAGCAAAAGATCTAAATTCGCAAGAGCAAAGTCGCAATCAAAAACAATCACCTTCTTTCCTGATTTAGCTAATGCGATACCTAAATTCAAGCTCAGAGTCGTTTTTCCAACCCCACCTTTTCCACTTGTGACTGCTAGCGTTCTCATCTGTAAATCTTTTTAAGCCCTCTTCTTCTGTTTTTCAACTTTCGCAGTTTTTGCCGGCTCGGGAGCTACTAAAAGTTCCATCTGCTTTGAAAATTCCGCAAGCAGAAAAATTCGATCTTTTTGTAATTTGACCTTGTATCTCTTCCTCGGCTTGCTTTCTCTTGCATCGCCCGCTCCTTTACATGAATCCACTTCGGAGACGGGCTGGTTTTCGCCGGAAGAATTAGCATTAACTTGCAATTCGACTTGAACAAACCCAGTATCGTTTGATTGAGACTGTGCGAGTGAATCTTGCGAATCCGCCGCCACTTGATTGGCATCGACATCGTTTATTTGGGATTCCATTGCGTGCAGGAACACGTTAGGAATGCTTTCATCGAAATCTTGCGATTGATCTGAGCCCGAAGATTTTTTGAACAAACTGGGATCAAAATACGCTGGACCCTCTTCGATTGTATTGAAAAACCGACCTGATTCCGTCAGGGGCATCTGATGGATCTCGGTCTGTTGAACATCCGCAGGCTTTGAACTCGGACCGACTCGGGAACTCTCAAGTACCGGATCCGAACAATTTGGAGAGCTAACCGGCACCGGCGAACTTGTCGACGGCTGGTTGTATTGATAAGAAGCAGGCACAGAATATGGAACGCGGTAGCCTTCTGCAATTGCAAGAAGCAATGCGCTGGGACTCGTGACAATAAAATCAAGCGGAATACCAATTTCTTGAGCCGCTTCATCCGTATTTCGAACATCAACTGGATCTGCAATTGCACAAAGAAGTCGGCCCCGCTGAAACTCAAGCGGCAACATCATCCGCTCTCGCGCCATCTCAGGAGTAAAGTAGCTTAATGCTCCCGCAGTTGGCCTCAAGTGAGTAGCAGCTACAAAGTCCATCCCAAATTGCTCTGCCATGCACTGGGCTACGAATTCTTCCCCCACTAGCCCCTGCTCAACAACAATTTGGCCCAGCCTTTTTGAACTCGCTTGCTGTACCTGCAAAGCCAAATCCAATTGCTCCTGGGTTAACAAGCGCTTTGCAACGAGTAGCTCGCCTAATGGCCGGTATTGGTTCATGAAATACCCGCCCTTGCAAAAAGTGCTCGTGAAACACCGCGCAAAGGCTCTGTTAAAAGAATCGGCACAATTTACTGCCGCTTGCAGGGAAATATCCGCTAAAAACCCCGATCATCTTCAAATCAGGAAAAGATACTAGGAACACCTTTCTATTTTGCGGATTCAAGAGTCGCCGAAATTCCCGGAAATACCGTATCCCAACCGTCCTTTGGTGAGCCATGAAAGGCTGGCCACCATCTCCCCTTCTCGCCGTATATCCACACCCATTTGTCTGAGTTCTTAACCGCCGATTTGACATTCGACAATAAGCGACCCAGTTTAGTGCCCCCCATCGCATCCATATAATAAGGATTGCCAATTGGGTCCAAATAGGCATCTAAATAAAGCCCAAAACCAACTTGAAATTGATTGCGATATTTTTGCCTATCTGCTTGCGGGACAAAACCAACGTTTTGGCTCCTTATTTTCTTAGCCGCTTGTGCAAAAGCGGACTCCGAATTATATCGATAAGCTGCTTCATTCCCATCTACAAAAGTCATTTCAGGCGGCGCGACATCCAAAAATCCATTGAGAAAAGCGGGCAACAACTGATAGGTTTGATTTGGAACTATTTGGCTAGTTCTGTTTACCGAGACCCCGTTGTATGAATAATACATAAGAATCACCGCATCCGGAAATACAGATGAAACTGCTTTGATAACCTGAGAGCCGCGCAGACGTGCTTCTTTCTGATAATCGGAATCTGAATGATCGGCGCGATCTACCTGGGCCGATTCGTTAAACTGCTCAGACGGAAGCGAATAAGGCTCAGGATCGAAGATAATTCCCACAAGCCCTCCTTCTTTAGCGATTTTTGCCGCTAGTCGCCAATGCTCAACAACTTGTGACCATTCCTGCTCATCAAACCAGCCCACATTTCCAGGATTTGCATTAAGCAATAAAAAATTTTCTTTCAATTTTCGATTGGGATCGCTAGCTACCTGTTCCAGATCAAAAACGCTTTGGTCAAACCAACTTTCCTCCCATGGATTGCTTGAAAATGCTTCCATAAATGGTTGCACGTTGATATTTGATGGCTGACCACTTGCAGTAACCCGAACCGCAGTTCCATCAAAGGGAAGATCGTTAAACGACTTATAACCAGCAAGAAATCGAGCCGGTGTCGGTTCATCCCATCCTGTTTCAATAAAATACTTATGAGTTATCGATTTAACATCTGGTCTTTTCCTACTAAAATGAAAACCAAATACTGCCGCGACTATTCCGACTAGCAGACTTAAACGTTTCATATTTTATTTCCTATCTAGCATCAATGTTACCGATATTACCAATCGATTGGTCATCCTCAAAAACATTTGATTTTGCACTCAGCCCCGCAGCTCTAAATCCGCAAATCTTGTTTTAAAATACAGTTTAAAGCTGAAATTGTTACATTTCAGATCAGAGTCGAAAAATACGGCGGTATAATAATTTCGAATCCGTCATGAAAAACCGTTACATTTATAGCCCCGTTCTTGTCGCCCTCTCTCTTGGAGGAGTTGCTTTGATTTTTGCCAAAGTGCCACCCCTAAAAAAAAGTTCAAACCAAAAGTCAAGCGCTTCCGAAAGCGCAGTGACCTGTACACTCCAAAAAGTGATGGATCCGGTAGCTGGCGTTCCCGCCATTACCTACCTTTTGCCAGATGGTTGGGAAGATTCATCAAAATTCAATTGGAACACGAACCAAGGGGGAATTACGGCCTCGACTTGTTTGATTTTCGCCCACACTCCCGATAAAAAATATATAAGTACAGTATTCCTAGATATCCCAATTAGTTTTATGTATTCTCCCAACACCCAACCTATTGGATATCCACTTACAAAAGCAACTGATTTCGGACGTCATTTTTTGGAAACCCTTGTAAAAGGCGGCTGGACGGATATCAAGGTCGTAAAAGAAACTAACGTCGATACCCCAGAAAATGCTATGCAAAAAATGATGGATAGAAGTGCGTCAAATGGTGGAATGGAAAGAGTTTATCCACTTCACCAGTTTGGGACGTTTTGGGTGCAAATTACCAATCCGGCGGGAATTCGATGCAATTTGAAAATCTTCGGCCATATTGATGGAGACTTTAGTTCTTTTGGAAAGGGGAAAGTAAGCGGTGGAAATTGGAGGGCTTCGCCAATGATGGAAATCCTTACACCAGTAGATGCATCTCCCCATGCACAGGCCGCCGCTTGGGCCCCTATTCAGACGTTTAGTATGACACCCGAAGAAAACGCTTATGGTGCGTTGGTTGTGAAAGAAAATAACAAGGTCATGGCCCACCAATTCTCTTTTGGAGAACAAATGAAATGGCACGCAAGTCAGATGAAGGACTTTGAAGCCAAGATGCAAGGCAAAGATGCCATCTCTCATAACTTCGGTAATTACATTCTTGGGAAGGCTGACTATCAAACTCCAAGCGGTGAGATTTTGAATCTACAAGATCACGGTCAAGCATGGAAGCAAGGTAATAAAATCCTTTATTCTGATGATCCCACTTTTGATCCTCGAAATTTCGGGAAAAGCTACAGCGATTGGACGCCCCTCAAAAAGGTCGTAGTCAAATAAGAAGTTCGAATCAAATTTACTAACGATCTGAGCGGTTGAGGTCCTTTCTTTTCGCGCACAAGGAGGGGTCAATCGCGCTCTCAGTTTGATTCGTCTTATCCATGTCGAGTCCGCTCAGCACGGTGACCACGAACTTGGGATCAAGTTGCCTAACCGGCTAGGAATCGTGTCGGTGTCGGTTCATCCCATCCCGTCTCAATGAAGTATTTTTGAATATTCGGACTAGTGTGACGACGCCACGTGCCCGAACCGAGTCCAAACAATAATCCAAACAAACCTAAAAACAACTTAAGACTACTCAATTTTTACTTCCTAGGATGTTTCAATCATACCGACCCAGCAACTGATTCGATTCATCCAAAAAGATCGCAGGTCGGAATTTGGTTTTATCCGTGTGCACAAAAACAGTCAGCAAACTTTCAAATTACAAGTGTCAAAAGTTAGATTTCGCACTAAAAGTTCAAGGATTTCGAATTTTGCACATGCAAAACGTCGATTTCTCTCGTCTGTTTATTACAATTGAATTTACATCTCACTACGCTTCTTGTAACTAAACATGACTAACCAATTTTCCGTCGTTCCGTTTGCCCTACTCTTGCTTTTATATTTACTCGCTTATTTTTTATACACGGTGCCGATGTATTTGCTCGCCAAGAAAATGGGAGACGATGAGGCTTGGTTCGCCTTTATACCAATCTTAAATATATGGCAACAAATCCAACTTGCTGGACTAGATTGGTGGTTTATTCTCCTATGCTTAATACCATGCGTAAATCTTTTTGTGATCATTTATATTTGGATGAAAATTTGCGAGGTAAATGGAAAACCTTCGCTACTGGGGCTACTCAGTGTTGTTCCCCTCGCAAATATCGGGCTAATACTTTATTTGGCTTATAGCTAACCTATCGGCAAAAAGCGAATTTAGCCCACCAACGGGTTAATTTCTGACCGAGCCAGCTCATCCGCGCCGATACCGGGAAACCAAGTGGCAAGATCATCAGCTTGATGACTATTTTGAGGTCTCCTAGTCTTTAACCCATCTGCGTAGTAGATAATCGTCATCACGTCTCGGGATTTTTCAGTTGGATTTCCAGGAGCCTTGTGCAACGTGAGCCCAGAATGGAAAGTCGCGCCTCCGGCTTTCATCTCACCCGCCGTTTCAACCGTAAATCCATGACCTTTTACGTATGCCTCGAACGCAATTTCGCTTTTATCGGAAATCGCTAATTCTTTTGATACCAATCCCTTCAATTGCGACCCCGAAGCAAAAGACATTGTTCCGATTTGTGCAGGAATATCAACTAAAGGCATCCACATCGTTACCGTTTGAGTTTGATCTATCGGCCAATAATATCCATCTTGATGCCAAGGCGTAGGCCCTCCCCCCGCTTCTTTGAACAATGCCTGATCATGGTACAGCCGCACTTTTTCCACTCCCAAAAGCTTTGCCGCTACCTGACCGAATCTCTTTGACAATGTGAACTGAGCTATATTTTGGTCAAGCCTCCATAGATTCATGGTCTGCAAAAAGGCTTTCCCGTAGGTGTCGCGCTGCTCAAGCGGCCGACTTTCTTTATTGTGGGCAGACGCGGTCTCGCGGATCAAATCAGCGTACGCCTTGAGCTCTTTCTTCGGGCATAGCCCGGGCAAAAATATCCAGCCCTTTTCCTGAAAGCTGTCAATTTGATTTTGGATCAATTTGTAGCCTGAATCAAGTGGAGTAAATTGTGATGTGTTCATCGTGGTGCACCTTTCATTTCACCTCATTTTAGTCGGGGTTTAAGACCTTCTTACGGTAAATCGCAATCAATCGCCTATATCTAATTCGTGCTGACGCTGCCTTCACACCCCCACTAAAGAAGCGATTACGCCCCTCGCGCACTCTCCCGATTGTTGTTTTGACCAACTTGCCCGACCTGCACTTTCGACAATCCGGTACTTTACGCCCTTCTAATTCGTTTAGAAGCTATGCCTAGATAATTTGATTAATCTGAAAGGCATCGCTATCTCGGAAGAAATCTAACAAGAAATTGACCCATCCTGGTATGCGCCAGGTTAAAATCATGGATACACCAATAGACAATGCGCCAAAATCTCCGACCCCCAAGTTTAATTGGGAGAGCCTCCGTTTAGCTCCATTTAAGCGAAAGCCTAATACGCTTCAGAACGTCAATGTCGTTGAAAACGCGAAACTTACCCCGCTTGATAAAATTGCGATTATGATCACCGACAAGGTCGGTTCGATGGGGTTCTTCCTGATAATTCTCGGTTGGACTATTTTATGGTGCGGCTACAATATTATCGCCACTCAGTTTCCTGGTCTTCATTTCAAATCGTTTGATCCTTTCCCCGCGTTCGTGGCCTATCTTCTCATCAGCAACGTCGTTCAGATATTGCTCATGCCTTTGATCATGGTCGGGCAGAATCTGCAGGGTCGCCATTCTGAAATCAGAGCCCAATTAGACTTTGAAATAAACGAAATGGCAGAGGAAGAAGTAACCGTTATTTTAAAGCATCTTGAGCACAACACCGATCTTATGATTCAGCTGATGAAGCATCTAGACTGCAAGATTTCGACTGAAGAACTGAGAGCGGTTGAGATCGAGCGGAAAATCGCTGAGAAATTACTTGAGCAAAAACCCAGCGACCTAGCTCACAAACCCGCCGCAGATCCCACGGGATAATCAGCGGGTAAGTTCTGGCACATTTAGCAAACCAATCCGTCTCAGATTCCATCGGATAGTTGACTGCTAAGGCTGGCACATATCAAAATCTGGTGGAGATAATGGGGCTCGAACCCACGACCTCTGCAGTGCGAAAATGAACTCCCTAAGACACACTAATATGGCTTTTGTCCTAACTGGAACCCGCCTGTGCAGAATCTAAATCAAGATTCAATTCCAGTACGTTTACTCTCGCTTCGCCAAAAATCCCCAAAAAGGGAAGTTCAGTGTGCCGATCAACCAGTCCCAAAACTCGACTCGCACTCATTCCCCTAGCTAAAGCGACTCTAGAAACCTGTAGCTTAGCATTCAATGGCGAGATATCTGGATCTAAACCCGAGGCTGATCGCGTAACCGCATCGGCAGGAATGATTACATTGGGTTCAAGACCATTTTCCTTTCGGTACTTGATCGCTAGTTGCTTAATTCCTTCAAAACCATCCGCACCGTCTAGGAGCTTGGGATTCGTAGGTCCAAGATTTGTTGCCCCTGAATTGTTAGCGTCATACCCATCGCCCGCAGCGGACGGGCGCGGATGAAAGAATTTGGGGCTGGTAAAGTTTTGACCAATTAATTTGCTTCCGATAACTTTGTTTCCAACTTTTACCATTGAACCGTTTGCTTGGAAAGGGAAAGCAACTTGCGCAATAGCGGTAATGACCAAAGGAAAGATAATTCCGGTGACGATGACGAAAAATAAGGTTAAAACAGCGGAGGCGCGAAGAAGTTTCATGCGAGTTTAAAGAGTACGAGAAGTTTGTCAATAATCCAAATAAACGGGAAAGGCACAATCACTCCAACCGCGCCATAACGCAAAAGATTTCGGCGCAACGCTTTGGCCGCGTTCATCGGCCGATAGGGCACTCCGCGCAAAGCAAGCGGTATCAGGGCGATTATAATAAGCGCATTAAAAATTACCGCAGCCAAAACCGCAGACTTAGGATTGGACAAAAAATTTATTCGTTGTAACTCGGGGTAAGTGACGATAAACATTGCAGGGATAATTGCGAAATATTTAGCTACATCGTTGGCGATGCTAAAAGTCGTCAATGCCCCGCGGGTCATTAGCAGTTGTTTACCAATCTCTACTATCTCTGTAAGCTTCGTGGGATTGCTATCTAGGTCCACCATATTCCCTGCTTCCTTGGCGGCTTGGGTGCCAGAATTCATCGCCACACCAACATCGGCTTGAGCCAAAGCAGGGGCATCATTGGTGCCATCACCTGTCATTGCAACCATCCGGCCATCGGATTGCTCTTTGCGGATATAGGCTAACTTTTGTTCAGGCGTTGCCTCCGCAATGAATTCATCGACCCCAGCTTCGGCTGCTATTGCGGCAGCTGTCAAAGGATTATCGCCGGTGATCATCACGGTTTTGATCCCCATTTCGCGAAGTTGGGCGAATCGTTGTTTAATCCCACCTTTGACGATGTCTTTAAGCTGAACGACACCTAAAGCGAGCGATCCGTCTACAACAACTAGTGGAGTAGACCCTTCTTTGGCAATTCTTTCCGCAACTTCTTTTACTGTAGCAGGCAGTGTTGTGCCGGATTCTTCCAGAAACTGTCTTACCGAATCGGCTGCCCCTTTGCGAATTCGCCGACCGTTAAAGTCAATTCCACTCATGCGGGTTTGGGCCGAAAAAGGAATAAATCGCGCATCAACTGATTCCAACTTGTGCTCACGAATGTTAAACTTATCTTTTGCAAGCACAACTATACTTCGACCTTCAAGTGTTTCGTCTGCTAACGAGGAAAGTTGCGCTGCCTCCGCTAAATCATATTCGCTGACGCCTGGTGCTGCGTAAAAAGCACTTGCTTGACGATTGCCAAGCGTAATGGTTCCGGTTTTATCAAGTAACAGAGTACTCACATCGCCAGCCGCCTCTACTGCACGACCAGACATCGCCAGCACGTTTCGTTGCATAACTCGATCCATTCCTGCAATGCCTATTGCACTTAGCAAACCACCGATCGTTGTCGGTATCAAGCAAACTAGCAACGCAGCTAGAACCGGTATTGAGGGCACGCCTCCTTTGCCGGAGGCTCCCACCGCGTACTCAGCAAAGGGTAAAAGCGTCGCTGTAACAAATAAAAATATCAAGGTTAAGCCCGCCAGCAAAATTGAAAGAGCTATCTCATTAGGGGTTTTTTGTCGGTTCGCTCCTTCTACCATGCGTATCATCCGATCTAGAAATGAATTGCCCGGTTCCTGACTCACTTGCACCACAATTCTGTCTGAAAGAACTAGAGTTCCGCCAGTTACCGCACTTCGGTCACCACCAGATTCGCGAATAACTGGAGCAGATTCGCCGGTTATAGCACTCTCGTCGACGCTTGCTATTCCTTCAATAACTTCGCCGTCAGCTGGTACAAGGTCTCCCGCTTCGCAAACTACTTGGTCACCCTTACTAAGTTGAGAAGCGGCTACGGATTCTTCTGTCCCGCCAACAAGCTTACGAGCGGTCATTGTAGTCCTGGATCTGCGAAGAGAGTCCGCTTGAGCCTTTCCTCTCCCTTCCGCCATTGCCTCGGCGAAATTGGCAAATAATACAGTGAACAATAGCCATAAAGCAAGTTGACCGCTAAACAATGCATCTCCGTGATTAATAAGGTCACCGAAAAAGAAATAGATTGTTACAGCACTGCCAACAAGTACAACGAACATGACAGGATTCTTGATGACTGATCGCGGATCAAGTTTAATAAAAGCAACCTTAATCGCGCGAGTGATTAATTCGGGCTGTTTGGTTAGGGAGTGGTTTTGCAGATTAATGGCCTCCGATCATTTTAAAATGCTCAACAATTGGTCCGAGAGCCACGGCAGGGAAAAAAGTAAGGGCTCCTACTATAAGCACGACCCCAACAAGTAGTAGCGAAAACGTAGTCGAATCAGTTGGGAACGTGCCCGCCGTGGCTGGTCCCGCTTTCTTTTGCGCCATGTTGCCAGCAATGGCTAAAACCGGAATAATCACTAAAAATCGCCCGACAATCATTGTGACGCCGATCAAAACGTCATACAGGAAGGTGTTTGTAGTGATGCCAGCGAAGGCAGATCCGTTATTCGCAGTTGCAGATGTAAAGGTGTATAGGAGTTCGCTGAAACCATGAGAATCGGGGTTGTTAAGGTTCCCCGTTAGAGCCCCGTAAGCTGTATCGGTTGATCCATAGGCAGACCCAGCAAAAGTATTCATATTTGCCAAACTGCCTTGCTTGGGTACATTTAAAACGCTGCCCACTGCTGTCATGCCTAAGATGCATGCCGCCATAGCAAGCATAGCTACCATCGCCATTTGCACCTCGAATTTTCCTATCTGCTTGCCAATATACTCAGGGGTTCTTCCAACCATGAGTCCGGCAATAAACACTGCCAAAATGGCCAATAAAAGCATCCCATAAAGCCCTGAGCCATCACCTCCAAAGATGACTTCGCCCGTCATCATATTGAATAAAGGCACCGCTCCGCCAAGCGGGGTAAAAGAATCATGCATCGAATTCACTGCTCCACAACTCGCGTCGGTCGTAATAACGGCAAATAATGTTGACCCATCAATGCCAAATCGCATCTCCTTACCCTCCATGTTTGCAGTAGCTACTCCGTATTTGGCAAGAGCTGGATTTCCTGCATTCTCGGTAAGGTTGCAAGCCACAGCACCAGCTACAAACATTATTGACATAGCAGCAAAGACTGCCCATCCTTGCCGGAGATTGCCGACCATTCGGCCAAACATGTAGGTCAGACCAGCCGGAATCGAGAAAATTAGGATTTTTGTAAATAGGTCAGAAAATGGTGACGGATTTTCAAAAGGGTGAGCCGAATTCGCGTTGAAAAAACCGCCTCCATTAGTTCCCAGTTGTTTAATAATCTCTTGAGAAGCAACCGGTCCCATAGCGATGACTTGTCTTGCCCCTTCCCATGTATTAACTGTTTTCGTTGCTTCTAGAGTCTGGGGGACGCCTGAAGCCACGTAAATCAAAGCTCCCAACAGGCATGCGGGTAGCAATAAGTAGAGCGTCGTGCGAACTACATCCACCCAGAAGTTTCCCAAGGAGTTTGCCGATTTCGCTGCTAAACCTCTAACCAGGACCACCGCTACAGAAATTCCGATAGCTGCAGACGCCCAATTATGAAATGCAAGAGCAACCATATTGCTGAGAGTTGATACGGTTCTTTCCGGGGAATAAGACTGCCAATTTGTATTCGTTGTAAAGGAAGCAGCTGTATTAAACGCGAGATGAGCAGGCATTTGCACCCAACTAAACCCCTGACGGTTCAACGGCAGAATTCCCTGAAGGCGAAGCATCCCATAGGTCACTAGCATGGAAACTAAGCTAAACGCGACTGTGCATAACGCGTATTGTTTCCAATTCTGTTGATCACCTTCGGAAATACCAATGGCTCTGTAGAGTGGCTTTTCCAGGAATCGTAACCAAGTGTATTCTCCTGTGAACACTTTGGATAGATAGATGCCCACCGGTGCAGTCACGGCTAAGAGAATAAGAAAAAAAATAAAAATTTGTATCATTAGAACTTCTCCGGTTTGAAGAGGGCGTACACCAAATAGACAATTAGGACCAAGCAGATGACGGAAAGCACCCCGAGTTCATTCATCTTTTGCTCCAAATCGAAGCTTTTCGATTGCGACAACCAAGAGAGCCAAAAGTCCAAAGCATACAACTGTAAAGCTGATAAAAAGCAGGTCTGACATTTAACTTCACCCCATAAAAGTTGCGATCGCAAGAAAGCAAACACCTGGATTCAAATACGGAGACCAAGCAACCATGAAGTCAATTATTGCCCGATACCACATCAAAGCCGCCTCAACGCTTCAACCTGTTATGGATCAAGATTTTGTCAAAAACTAATATCGACCTTCAGTCGATAGCCGACTCCGGTTTCCGTTAAGAGCAGCTTTGGTAAGGTCGGATCGTCTTCAATTTTCTGTCTTACCTGCTGCGAATACACTCTTAAATAATGAAGCTCATCTTCGTACTGAGGTCCCCACACTTCGCGAAGAATCTGGCGGTGGGTTAGAACTTTGCCCGCATTACGTGCTAAAACTGCCAGAAGTTTAAATTCCGTAGGCGTGAGATGGATTTCATTTCCCGCTTTCTTGACCACATGATCGGCTAAATTAATTTCGAGATCTTGGATTTGCAGGTTGGTAGGAACGCCGGCCTTCGCAGTTCGTGCCGCCACTCGGATCCGCGCGAAAAGTTCTGGCAAACCAAAAGGTTTGGTTAGGTAGTCATTTGCTCCCGAATCAAGGGCTCGAACTTTATCCACCTCGTCGCCTCTGGCCGAAATGATGATAATAGGAACCTCTGACCATTCGCGAATTCGGCGAGTGACTTCAACCCCATTTATGTCCGGCAAACCTAAATCAAGGAGCACTACATCTGGAGATTCTATAGCGGCAAGTTTAATTCCTTCTGCCCCATTCGATGCCTCGATGATTAAGTAATGCTCGGGATCAACACTTGCTTTGAGGAATCGCCGGATAGCTAGCTCATCATCGATTACTAAGACTTTGACTGGATTACTCATTTGGAATCTCCGGTTGATGGTCCGGTAAGGAGAGCACAAGCGTAAAGCAAGCTCCGTTTCGATTTTCTGCCTTGACTTCGCCACCATGTAAATCCATAATCGCCTTGACTATTGCCAGTCCTAACCTACTAGAATCTTTTCGTCCTTTGAAATCGGGGTTGAAAACTAAATCTAAATCAATTCCCGGACCACTGTCTTGAATCTCAATCTGAACCTTGGTTTCTTGAAAATCAGCTCTTATTTGGATGCTATCAGTAAGCCCGGTGTGACGACTCACATTTTCTAACAAATTAATCAATGCTTTTTCGATCAATAATCCGTCTACTAGAACCATCGGGGCTTCAGCGGGAACACTGAGTTTAACTGTTCTTTCTCGTAAAACGCCTTGCGTATGGCGCAAAGCGGATGAGATTAGGTCTCCAACAGAATGCCATTTTTTATCCAAGACGACCCCGCTGCTTTGCAGACGGGTCACATCGAGAATATTTTGAATTTGCTGGTTCAATCTAACTGATTCGCTGTAAATAGCTTCGATAAGCTCGCTCTGGTTTGCTGCTCCACTTATTAAGCTGCTTGCGGCACCGGTTATGCTGGTAAGGGGAGTTCGCAAATCGTGTGAAATTGAGCTGAGTAAGGTGCTTCGAATAAGTTCTGAATCGGCTAAAACTTTTGCATTGTTGGACGCCTCGGCAAGCTCCGCCCGTTCTAAAGCAAGCCCCAGGGAATTAGCAAACATCTCGAGAGACTGTTTTTGAGTAAAGCCTTTTAAATCATCGTCAGGGCGGAAAGCCAAAACCCCTACTGTGGAATCGGTTCCTTTCAGAGGCAGATAAATTGCCTTTGAACCTTGAAGAGTGTCGGTGGCCAATCCCGCTTGCAAACCTCGCTTGGCGACCCATGCAGCCACGGCCATCTCGGAGGGTTCCTGCTCGAATTGGCTCACGGAACGTTCGATCAAAATCAGCCCAGTTGCAGTCTGTACATACACCGCTACGTCGCCATCAAAGTTGCCCTGGATTTCTCTCACCGCCGCCGCCGCAATTTCATTTCTGCTCCGACTCTGCACAAGTTTTTGGCTCAAAGAATATAGACTAGCCGTCATTCGTTCTCTCTTACTGCTGGCCAAAAGTTGACTACGTAGCTGGTGGGTAAGTGAACTAATGACCAAAGCTACCGCTAACATCACCCCGAAAACTACCACGTATCTCGCGTCAGATACGGCAAAGTTAAAGCGGGGTTCAACAAAAAAGAAATCAAAACTTACAACCCCCAATAAAGCAGAAACTGCAGATTCCCATGGACTTACTTTTGTTGAACAAAATGCTACTCCCAAAACAAAGACCATTGCTACATTTGAAATCCCGAAACTTTGAAATATAAAAAGCCCGAGAATTATTGCCGCCGCCGTTACAGCTACGACTAAGCCAACTCCCCGAGCAGACACAGCTCCTAGTTCGAATTTTTTGGCATTTGTTGCTTTCTGAAAAATATCCGAAGTAATTACATGAACATCTACATCCCCGCTTCTCCTAACTAATTCATCTACAACTGATCCAAATATCAGCTCCCGCCACCGTGGTCGAATCGGCTTTCCAACCACAATTAGATTTGCATTACGACGGTTTGCCAGGGTAACTATTTCGCTAACTATGTCATGCCCTTGCAACCTCACAACCTCCATACCAAGTTGGCCGGCAAGGGAAAGGGCAATTTCGGCGGACGAGTGGTCTTCCTCAGTTCTCGCAATCTGTCGGTCGCTTTCCACCGAAACCGCGATCAATTCGGCGTGAGTCGCTGCGCCCAATCTAGCTGCTTCTCTAACCACTCGGTTCGCCAAACTATTTGGAGCAACGCAAACTACAACCCTTTCTCTTGCCACCCAAAGGCTTTTCGCCCCTTGCTCCGCTCGCAATTTCTGCATTTCCGCGTCGACTTTGTCCGCCGCTCGCCTTAATGCCATCTCCCGAAGAAATGTGAGGTTGCTGGTTTTGAAGAACCCCTCTAGTGCCTGATCTATTTTTTCCGCTATATAAACCTTGCCTGCGCTAAGGCGTTGCTGAAGCTCAGCTGGGGGAATGTCTACCACTTCAATTGCATCTGCCCGGTCAAAAAAACTATCCGGCACAGTCTCACTTACTCGAACGCCGGTCACTCGGACAACCACGTCATTTAAAGATTCGAGGTGCTGGACGTTCACGGCGGTGTATACATTGATTCCTGCTGAGAGCACATCTTCAACGTCTTGCCACCTTTTCGTGTGGCGGCTACCTGGCGCGCAAGAATGAGCAAGTTCATCAATAAGTACTAAATCAGGGTGCGCCGCAATAATGGCGTCCACATTAACTTCACTTAAAGTTATGTTACGGTAATTGATTTTCTGCAACGGTATCTGCGGCAAACCATGCGTCAGTGCTAAAGTTTCATCGCGGCCATGAGACTCGACAAAGCCAATTGCAACATTAAGACCCATTTTGGCTTGCTCGTGGGCTTCGCTTAACATGGCGTAAGTTTTGCCTACTCCCGCCGAAGCTCCAAGGAAGATTTTAAGTTTGGCTTTCTTAGTGTTTTCAGGCTGGACAGATTTAAGTAATTCGTCCGGTTCATGTCTTCCTTCACGCATAGCATAGTGTGCCATGCTACATTAGCCGAAAGAATCAAGAATTCTTGATATTAGAATGACTTCTGGCTTGCCTCGGTGATGCAGCCGTTTCACTTTTTTCGAATTCGCATGGAAGTACCGATTTCGCAAGTATTTATTTAGCTAATCTCGCCCGTAGGTCGGTGCTTGCTTTAGGTATTTTGGTGCCAAAAATCTGGTGGAGATAATGGGGCTCGAACCCACGACCTCTGCAGTGCGATTGCAGCGCTCTCCCAACTGAGCTACATCCCCATTCCGCTCAAGTTTACCTTTCCCATTTTAACCCCCGATTTCACCAACCGAACCAAATTTCAAACCTTTCGTCGCACCCTTGGGAGCAAATCACCAGCAAATTTACGTTAATCAATATGTGCCCAATTTTTCAAAAATAAAGATATTTGTCGCTGGCGGCGCATTTTTTGCCGCCTTTCTAATCGGGGGATTGCTTGTAACTTCAAGGCTCGCTACCGATGAACAAACAATCAACGCCAACCAAGTGCCCGTACTAACGCAGGTCCAAGCTTTGGGTCAACTCCACACGGCTAGATTCAATTACGAAAGCTCCGGCAACTTTGAAGCTTGGCGCAAACCAGCGGACCTCGTCGCGTTTATCCCAGGAGCTTCGTCCGTGGTCCATTGGGCAACTTCAAACAATTTAGTTGCCAGCTATAGAGGTTCAATTGAAGCCGGTGTTGATCTCACCAAAACCAAAGAAATTACCGAAGTTCAAAGCGGCAAATTAGTGCGGATTTTGGTCATCCCTGCGGCTCAATTATACGCTCCCGAGGCTTCGGCAAACGTCGATTCCATTCGGTTCAAAAGATTTTGGCAGGACGATAATTTAGTCCCAAACGCGATTGCGAGCGTTGAAAATCAGTATCGGGCCGCCAGTTTGCAGCAAGGAATCCTCGCAGTTGCAGCTAAAAATGCCCAGCAAAAATTGCACACTTTTTTAGCGTCTATAGGAGAAAAAGACCTTCAAATTAGGGTCGCCAGCCAAGCTTAATTCTCAGAATGGATAGTCAAATCATTGCCCCAGGAGCCACGTTGCAGAAACTTGGCGGCGGCTTTACGTTCGCCGAAGGTCCCGCAGCTCATAGCAGCGGAGAAGTTTATTTTACTGATCAACCTAACAATCGAATTGTAAAATGGACGCCCGGCACTACCTTACTTAGTGGTAGTTTTAAGGATTGGCTAAAACCATGCAATAATTGCAACGGAATGAGGTTCGACTGTCATGGTAATATCATTGCCTGCGCCGATCTACTTAATCAACTTTGGTCTATTACGTTAGATAAGAAACTAACCGTATTAGTCAAGGAATTTGAAGGCAAACTTCTTAATGGGCCAAACGACATTTGGCCAGCTCCAAACGGAGGGATATACCTCACGGATCCTCTCTACCCACGCGATTATTGGACGCGTGATCCGGCTCCTCAGCAAGCGCATCAAAACGTTTTTTATCTTGATCCTAGTCATAGGACTTTAACTATTGCCGATGGCACCCTTACAAAGCCAAATGGTATCATCGGCACGCGAGATGGTCGCACTTTATACGTTTCCGATATTGGCGCAAACAAGACTTATCGTTACGAATTAAGAGATGATGGATCATTAATAAATCGGGCCCTATTTTGTGAATTAGGTTCAGACGGTATGACATTAGATAACCTCGGTAATGTTTATCTAACTGGTCATGGTGTTACAGTATTTAATGACGAAGGTAAACAGATAGAGCGTATCGATGTTCCTGGAAAGTGGACCGGAAATTTATGCTTTGCCGGACCGAATCATAATCTGCTCTTTATCTGCGCTAGTACTAGTGTTTATGGTCTTGAAATGGCAGTTACGGCTCCTCTTTAATCACTTAAACGTGCGCAAGTAGTATAACGACCTCTGCAATAGGGGATAATACTAAATCTCATGCGGTATTTATTAGTTTTGGCGTCATTTGCCATCCTAGCAGCCTCTACTATATGCTTTGGGCAAGTCCCCCAAGATTTGGCAAATCAGAAGGACTTCCGCTCTTTTCGAGCCTCCAGCACAGATCCGAATCAACACAACGGCGATTCCAGACCAATCGCGCCTGGCGGAACCCTTACCGTTGCCGATATCAAAGGCGAGGGGGAGTTCACCCACCTGTGGTTCACAATCGCTGCGCAAGACCCAGACGCGCTGCGAGAGTTAGTTTTGCGGATCACCTGGGACGACGCCGCCAAGCCAGCAGTCGAATGTCCGATTGGCGATTTTTTTGCCCAAGGTCCTGGCAAATACGTTGAGTTTGAAAGTGCTCCAGTTTCGGTGGGCGGAAGCATGGCCCTTAACTGTTATTGGCCAATGCCCTTTCACAAACACGCGTTAGTCACTATCACTAACGAAGGTGCTGGTCAGGTTTATGCGCTTTATTCAAATCTAGATTATCGATTATTTAATCACTTCCAAAAGGACGTGGAGTATTTCCACACCCAATATCGTAATGATTTTCCCGCGACTCGTGGTCTGCCCATAACCATTTGCGATACTAAAGGAAAGGGTCATTACGTTGGAACAGTCCTTACCGTTCTCGCTAACACTGATGGTTGGTGGGGCGAGGGAAACGACCTATGGTACATAGATGGAGTCACTAAACCCACAATTGAAGGCACCGGAAGTGAAGATTATTTTTGCGGTGCATGGGATTTTGGTCATGCATTTCAAACTCCTTATTTTGGAGTGACTTACTACGATGATGCAAAATTTGGTGGCGAAAAAAGAGGGATCCAGAACACCGTTTATCGCTGGCACATTTTGGATACTGTTCCCTTTACTAAATCCTTGATAATGAACCTAGAGCAAGGCAGAAGCGGAGGAGATGAAGACCGGCAACCTTATACCAATAGCTATACCACCGTATCTTTTTACTATCTTGATAATCCTGAAGGAGATGGACCGCCGTTAAATCCTTATTCTGGAAGAGTACCGGTCCTTCAAGGTAGTAAATAAGGGCTATTTCATAGGCTTTAGTGCTATCGCAACCACGCTGCTGCCCCATGGCAAATTAATCTTACTAATGATGTGGGCCTCCATTGCTTGTAGATTAATAAGAAGCCCGTTCAAAGGCGTCCATAGTTTTGGTAAGGATGCAGCTACCTGACCGCGTCGCCGCTTTTCGAAGAACCGAACTACTAGCACTACTGGATATAGAAAGAATAGCGAGTAACTCACCTTTACTGGCTCAAATCCAGACGCCGTAATGATGTCCACTACTTCCGACTTCCTATACCTTCTAAAGTGATGGAGAGCCACGTCGTGAGGACCCCAAAGCATCTTAAACGCGGGCACTGATAAAATGAGCTTGCCTCCGGGCCGTAACACCCGATAACACTCCTTGAAAGCCGCTTCGTGGTTTTCAATGTGCTCGAATACGTCTAACCCAACAACACTATCAAACGTTTCAGCCCCAAAAGGCATATCCGTTCCGCTTGCTTGGACTAAGTTAAAATCTTTCCGCGACGAGGCAAATTTTAAGGCAACCATACTCATATCTAAGCCCACCGATTCGGTTAGATTTGAAAATTCGGCAAGCACCGCTCCAGTTCCGCAGCCTAAATCAAGTACTTTGCCATGTAAATTTCCCAATCTCTTAAACAAAGTAACGGCCAAAAATCGACGCCCGACAAACCACCAATATTTGTCTTCAAGCTCAAACATTCGGTCATATTCGTTTAAATTCACTTTAGCTAAGCGTGATCTTTAAGGCGACTTAACCGCAAGGCGCCGTCGTTTGCCGCGCACCCGCAGCATGATTAAATCACGAATCATTTTTGCACCGTCTCTCACAATTGATACTTTAGAACCTTCTTGATGCGCCCAATGTATTGGCACTTCATCGATTTTCAAATTCAAATCGCGCGCAATCATAAGTGCTTCGATATCAAAAGAATACCGATCTATTTCGCATCTCGAAAAAACATCGCGTGCCGCTGATTTTGTAAACAATTTAAAGCCGCACTGGGTGTCATGTATGCCTTTTACTGCTAAAACTTGAACCAATCCATTAAATGAGCGGCCAAGCAACTCGCGATACCACGGCTGCCGAATGTCCAAATGGCTTTGTTTAAGGGGTCTGCTTCCGATTGCCAAGTCAAACCCACTGTTAATGGACTTGAGCAATTTTTCAGTCTCTTCTTGAGGTGTTGCCAAGTCCGCGTCACAAAACAACAGCATCTCAGCTTCCACTTCCAGCATCCCTTTTCTCACCGCAAATCCCTTCCCTCGGTTTGGACTATACGATATGAGCTTAAAGCATGGATGATTCGCAGCGAATTCTTCTACCAAGTGCCCCGTCTGGTCAAGGCTCCCATCATCAACCACCCAAACTGCCCATGTATAAGCCTGCGAACCATAATATTCGGCAAGACGCGTGAGAGTTGGAAGGAGGCGCATGTCCTCGTTGAAAGCCGGAATAATGATCCCAAGAAAAATTGGACCCTCGGCGGCAACTTGCGTCATAGTGGTGCGATTTCGAATAAAAAAGTGTACCGCCGGACCAATATTTGCAATATTTTTTTAGTCGTAGTTGAAAATATATACGTATCTTGGGTTAACTGGTAATGCGCGGTCACAAAAGCATGGAAGCACGTTGGAATCGGGGAACAAGGATACCGGAATTGATGCGCTTCATTTTGCTAGAAACTAATTGTTGTGCCCCTTGACAATATTTATGATCCGCTCAAAGCAGGTTACAAAACAAAATGAAAACTGTACTAGCAATCTCGGCATTAGCACTTGTTGCTGCTTCGGCTTTAGCCGCAGACAACAAGCAACTCGTTCAAAATTCGGGTGATCAACTCAATATCGTTACCAAAGGGGTGATGTCTGCAAACGTAAGTGGCAACTACACTACGTCTAGCGGCAACCACTTTACAACTATAAACCTTCAACTCGGAAAGTTCGTTTCTTCAAACATTGAAATTCGAGGTCAGGTTGGATACAACAGCGTAAATAGCTCCAACAGCTTCACTTTCGTTGTTGGCGGTCGGTATTATTTCGAGCCATCTCAAGATAAGCAGTCACTGCCTTTTGCCGGTGTTTTTTACACTTACCAAAACGGTAGTGGAATTAATGCCCACGGAGTCGGGTTTGAAGCAGGAATTGACTATTTCTTGCAACCAAACATTTCGATTACGCCGACCCTTCAATATGCGATAACTAGCGGAAGTGGTACCACTACCGATTCGTTTTCGGTTTTGATCGGTCTCACCTATTGGTTCAAATAAGCCAAATTGGTATTAGAAAAGTGGCGTCGCTATGCGGCGCCACTTTTTTTTTGAAATGTTGAAGGAAATTATTTGGATTTAGCGGAATGCGCGGGGCACCTCGAACGTCAAAAACTTGGTAGTAATTGATGAGTCGTAATCCAAGAATTCCGAAAATTCAGCGGATTAAATTGACCGAGACGAACCCGAAAAACTTAAAATGATCGCTCCCTTAGCTTTACTTTTCATTGCACAAGCCAAAAGCGCGGCAACAAGCGAAGCACCTAAAATTTTTCATTACGTCTTGTCCAAAGACGGAAACGCGATAGGCACTGAAAACTACGAATACAAGGTATTGCCTGGAAAGTCTGCAGATATCACCATCGTAATACACATTTCTCAATTCGTCGTCACCGCTAACTCAACTTATACTGCGGAAGGGATATGGAAGACAAAATCGCTTGATATCGTTGGGGCAAAAGAGATTCGTTCCTCCGCTACTCTCACCGAAAACGGGGCTGACGTAGATGCACCTGGTCCGAATGGCCGTTTCAAGCATATTCTTCAGCCTCCCGACAATATCAGCCTCAACGATCCCACAATAGCCTGGTGGAGAACAACCAAACCCAAACTCGGAGACCCTGTGACGTTTGCATACTTCGACCTTGAAAAGGTGGCATGGGAGCCAACTGTTTTCACTTACATGGGGGATAAGTCAATCAGTTTAAATGGCAAAACCTATGCAACCCATCACGTACTGCAAAAGTCCGGAACCGATCAGACAGATTATTATATGGATGACCAAGGAAATCCCGTAGTAATTAGCGGATCAACCAAAGCCGAACTCACTGGCTTCACTCTTGACACCTCAAAATGATTAATTTAACAAAGTCTGTATTCAGAAAACGAAGCTTGACAATTGCAGCATTTATGACTGTTCTAATAGCTTCCGCACCAGCTTATAATCTTGTTGCCACCTATTTAGGCGCAAAAGCCGGTTCAGGTTCTTTTACCCGTGAAAGCAGCAATGGCAATGTTGTCAAGAAAATGGCAGCAATTCTTTACATTAAAGGAGTTTCCTCTTACGTAAATGATGAAACAACTTACGATTCCCGCGGCGCAATCTCAAAAGATGTATTGATCGATAAACGAGCTGGAACCAACGTGAGTTTAACTACCACAATGAGTTCAAAAGGTGCCCAAGTAACAGGAATAGTTAATGGTAAAAAAATATCGAGATTTGTGGATATTCCGCTTGACGAACGCACTGCAAACGCCAGCAATCTATGGTGGATAACGATTAGGCCAAAGCTCGGCACTGTCGTAGTGGCTTCTGTATTCGACGTTCAGACAAGTACTTGGAAGGTAAATACCATTACCTATAAAGCTGACCAAAAAATTACGATCGACAACAAGCAGGTTCTTGCGCATCGGATATTCATCCGATCTAGAACTGACCAGCAAGAAATTTGGGAAGATAATAATGGTAACTTGCTAAAGTTTGTCAGCGGCCCTCTTGTCTTGAAAAAACAATAACGGATCTCGCTTAAATGGGTTAGTTAAAGTCTCATTGAACTGCTGCCGAAGGTTCAAGCTTGCCTGCTCGGTAAACTAAACTGCGATTCAAAGTTACTGGATCTAATCCATGGATCAATCCCACATCCGAAATTTCTGCATTATTGCTCATATCGATCACGGCAAATCAACCCTTGCTGACCGACTCATTGAGCGGTGCGGAGCTGTTCGAGGAATTGCTCAAGCTCAAATGCTAGACACCATGGACATAGAAAGAGAGCGCGGAATTACAATCAAGATGACCGCCGTTCGACTGAATTATCAGGCGAGAAATAAGCAGCTTTACGAACTGAACTTAATCGATACGCCTGGTCATGTTGATTTTACTTATGAAGTTTCAAGGTCGTTAGCGGCGTGCGAGGGCGCACTTTTGGTGGTCGATGCAAGTCAGGGTGTGGAAGCCCAGACCATAGCAAATGCTTCCATGGCGATGACCCAAAATCTTGAAATTGTGCCGGTAATTAATAAGATCGATTTGCCTCATGCCGACATTGATCGAGCCCGCGAGGAAATCGAAAACGCGGTGGCAATCGATGCCACGGACGCAATTTGTTGCAGCGCAAAAAATGGAATCGGAATCGAAGACATACTTGAAGCAATCGTAGACCGCATTCCAGCACCAAACGGTGATCCGGACGCATCTTTAAGGGCTCTCATTTTCGATTCTCATTTCGATGCCTATCAGGGCGCAGTTGCATATATCAGGGTGAAAGACGGCACTGTAAAAACCGGTGACAAAATCCTAATGATGTCAACTGGTGCTAAGTTTGATGTCGATCAAGTTGGCGTTTTTAGACCATTCCTCGAAGTTTCTTCCGAAATCGCGACGGGATCCACCGGATTCCTGACCGCTTCAATGAAAACTATCGGCGATGCCGGAGTTGGTGATACCGTCACTCTCGCGGCAGATCCCGCCAAAATCCCCCTTCATGGATATCGAAGAGCCAAACCGATGGTTTTTTGCGGGCTGTTCCCAAGCGATGGCGATCAATATGAAGACTTAAAAGACGCCATTGAAAAGTTAAGACTGAACGATAGTTCCCTCGATTTTGAACCTGAAACAAGTGCCGCTTTGGGATTTGGATTTAGGTGTGGATTTCTTGGGCTCCTTCACATGGAAATTGCTCGGGAACGACTTGAGCGTGAATTTAACTTGGATTTGATCCTTACCGCACCGAGCGTGGATTACATTGTCACCAGAACAACCGGATCAGTTGAACACATTTCAAACCCCGCAGATTTTCCCGCTGCCAATGATATTAAGCAGGTCGAAGAGCCAACCGTTACCTCAACGATTATGGTCCCAAACGAGTACGTTGGAGCCGTGATGACTCTTTGCCACGACCGCCGAGGAATTTTTCGCAAAACTGACCATCCAACCTCGTCCAGAGCCATTTTGTACTACACCCTGCCTCTTGGCGAAATTTTGCTCGATTTTTTTGACAAGTTGAAGAGCGGAACTCGCGGATATGCATCATTTGATTACGACCTATCCGATTACTTAAAATCTGACCTAGTCAAAGTAGACATTCTGCTTAATGGCGATCCTGTTGACGCACTATCCTTCATAGTTCACCGGTCCTTTTCCTATAATCGCGCGCGCCTAATGGTTGAACAGCTTAAAAAGGTTGTGCCTAGACAACAGTTCGAGGTTCGCGTGCAAGCCGCGATTGGCGCAAAAGTCATCTCAGCCGATTCGATTAAGCCATATCGAAAGAACGTAATCGCTAAATGCTATGGCGGCGATATTTCTCGCAAGCGCAAACTTCTCGAAAAACAAAAGGAAGGCAAAAAGCGCATGAAGCAAATCGGCTCCATTGAACTGCCTCAAGAAGCGTTCTTGAGCGTGCTAAGGGTTGCCGAATAATTAACTTTAGCACTGCCGAAATAGTTCTTAAGGCTGAGGCGATCGGCAAGAGGTTTGAGCGCCGATGGATATTTAGAAAATTAAGTTTTGAGCTTTATCCTAGACAAATTATCGCAATAGTGGGAAGAAACGGGAGCGGAAAATCAACCTTACTGAAAACGTTGGCGGGACTACTACCTGTTTCCGAAGGACAAATAACTTATCCAGAGCGCGATTTGAGATCGTTCATCGGAATGAGTTCGCTTGACGGATCAACCTACCCGGACCTCACCATGCAAGAGCATCTAGAACTCACTTCCGAACTCAGAAATTGCCCATCCCGATGCGCGGAGCTTATGAATCTCACGGATTGCGGTTATGCCGCTAATTATTTTGCCAAAGATTTATCCACCGGAATGAGGTCGAGGTTGCGCTTGATGATGGCGATCCAGCCAAACCCAAAGATTTTAATGCTAGACGAACCCGGTGCTGGTCTCGATGAGAGTGGATTGCAAACGTTGCGCCGAATAATTCAAGATCAATCTCAAGCTGGAAGCGTGCTTCTGGCCACCAACGATCCTGCAGAAAGGAGCCTTGCTAACGATGTCATCGAACTGGACTAAGGAAATCCGCGCAATTTTCATGAAGGAGCTAAAGTCCGAATGGCGGTCACCCCATGCATTCTTAACCGGAATTTTGTTCGGGATCATCTCGATAGTAGCTATTTCAATCGCCGCCTTTAATATCCACGTTTCTCCCACCTTGGCCGCCGGATTACTTTGGACGATCTTTTTATTTACGGTTGTGGGCACATTGGGGCGAGTCATGATCGCCGAAGAGGAATCGGGAACCGCCGATTTATTGCGCTTGGTTTCCCGCCCCCACAGCGTGTATTGGGGGAAGCAATTGTTCAATTTCATTCAAACGTTAGCTTATGCAGTGCTATTGACTGCACTTTACATTCTGTTTAATGGCGTTCACATTGCATTTTTCGGGCTAATGGTTGCAAGCCTCTTTGCTGGCTCTGTTGCCCTAAGCGGTGCGGTAACCTTTTCTGGAGCATTGGCTGCGCGCGCGGCAAACCGGCAGGCACTTGCGGCTAGCCTGGCTCTGCCGTTGATGATTCCTGTCGCAACTTGGGGTGAAACAAGTCTCAGAGTGGCGTTCGGCGAAGGATTTTATGATGCTGGAAGACTTGCCGCATTGGGGCTCTTCTGCTACGGAGTAGTTGAAAGTGCCCTTGGTCCTTATTTGTATGCAGCCCTTTGGAAAAAGTAATGGAGCAAAAATAAAAGTTTGAATAAGGATTCTCAGGATTCAAATCGAAGTGCTTTTGCCGCTTTTTCAAGCAGTCTAAGTGACCTTGGCAATCTGATTTCGAAAGGCTGTGACGCGCTTGATCTTCCGTTTCGCTCACCACCCCTTGCTTTGGCTGCACGCATCGTTTTCTTTGTTTTTGTTTCGTTCACAATCGTCAGAAGTTTCACAGTCGGGGATTCTCCTGCATTTCAGCGACCTGAATTAGCAAGAATTTTCTTTTGGCATTTTCCTTGCCCAATGCTCGCTACAATTTGCCTTCTTCAGGGAACTTGGTGGAGCTTGCGTTATCTCCGGTCTGATAGTCTTCTTTTCGACATTAAGGCGTTAGCAGTGCTTGAATTAGGGTTTATTTTTTCATTGTTAACTATGGCCACTGGTATAGTATTTTCTCAAGCGGAATGGGGAGCATGGTGGCAATGGGATCCACGTCAAACTTCGTTCTTGTTAGTTCTCTTGATTTACGGTGCCTACTTCATCTTACGTGGTTCTTATCGTGAGCCAGAACGCAAAGCTTCATTTAGCTCGGCCTATATTCTTGCTGCGATATTACCAGCCTTGTTTCTTATTTATATATTTCCGTACCTTCCGCAGATAGCTCAAGTCTCGTTGCACCCAACCGGTTCAATTTTATCGGGGCAAATAAAAGGCGGATATGCCCAAGTAATCTGGATGACTTTAATAGTTACTTCACTCTTTTCAATCTGGGTTTTTAGATTGAAAGTAAACGCGGCTCAGATAGAACACGATTTATACGAATTAAGCTAAAAATATGCAAAATACAAACTGGAAACTACTTGCCGTTATACCGCCCCTACTAGTATGGATAGGTTTATTTCTTTACACTCTCTCAGTTGAGGCTAAGTTGCGAAAAGTAAAGCGTAGCTTAGACGCCCTAGCCTCTTCGACTGCTTCAAAAATTCCTTAGGTGAAAGACGTCGAGCTGTCTCCGGATGCTTTTCAGCAGATCGCACCTTATTATGACGAACTCATGAGCGGGGTTCCTTATCGAATGTGGGTCGGCTACTATCTACTATTACTATCGACTAAGTCACAACACCCTAAAACACTACTAGAACTAGGATGCGGTACCGGAACCCTATGCGAACTATTACACGACGAAGGCTTCAAAGTAACCGGTCTTGACGTCAGCGAGCCAATGATATTAAAAGCAACGGAAAAAGCTAAAGAGTCAAATAGAAAAATAGCTTATTCTGTTCAAAATGCGTCCAGTTTTAGATTCACAAAAAAATTTGACGGTATTTTTTCTTTCTTTGATAGCTTAAACAATATCCTGGAACCTAACGAGTTGCAACAAGCTTTCGCAACTGCCTTCAAACACTTAAATCGCGGCGGTACATTTGCTTTTGATCTCAATACAAGTTACGCGTTTGAAAAGAAAATGTTTGATCAACAAAGCAAGCGAAAAGATGCAAGCTTGCATTACAAATGGACAGGACATTGGGACAAGGAATCACGTGTTATAACTGTAACCATGCAGTTTTGGTATAAGGGAAAAGAGTTCACGGAAGTTCACCATCAGCATGCCTACGAACCCGATGAAGTTCTAACAATGCTTTCTAATGCAGGATTCACGGGAATCAATGCTTACAATAGCTACGGATTAGACCCACCTAGAGCGAATAGTGACAGGGTCCATTACATCGCATTAAAACCTTTTTAATGCGTTAATTTTGCAAGTTCGCCTTCCGCTCTCAATAACGTTATATCGTTTCCATTACTATCGTATCCGGTAGGCGTTTTAATATTAGGAGATACACCAGTTTTTTCAAGGTGGATTCCGTTGATGTAAACGTCTACAATTGGGATTTCTAAATATGCCCAATTGGAGATCATTAGCGGTGAAGTGCCGAGCACGTTCCCAGCCGTCGTCTGACCTATAAGTGTTGCTCTTTTTGAGTTCTTAAAGATCTCGCTTAACATCTCTTTAGCACTCCTAGAAAGATGATCAGTTAGCACCACTAACGGCTTAGTGTAACCAAAGTGCTCAACGTAAGAAAAACTCGGAGATCTCCATTGGATATTTTCTTCTGGCTTATAAAATACATCTGAGTATCCTTCTGGTCTACCACCGTAGCCCCCGCGCAAGTCGTAGATAATTCCATCCGTGTTATAAAGTTTTCCAAGTACCGCAGCGTTTGATGTACTGATAAAGTCAGGTCTCGTCAATGTCCAAACGTGAATATAGCCAAAGTTCTTGCCGTCGTATTTAATAACTTTTTCGCTATTTCGAGTTGCTTCTAAAAATTGATCCAAACACTGACTATCGCTAGGGGTAACGGATAAGTTTAGGTCGATAGTAGTACCGTTACTCAGCGGTCTCTTAACAGATAATTGAACTTTCTTACCAATCGAATCGGCAAAACTTGCGATCGGCTGAAATGGATTACCCTTGGCAGAAATTATGACGTCGCCATCACGCAAACCTGCTTTGTCTGCCGCTTCCCCTTCAAGAACCATATTGGCCGACCAATAGCCCTCAGATTGTACAAAATACGCACCGATTCCCGGCATTTCAAGTGCTTTTTCACCTTTAGTTAAAGCATCGAACAAATAGAACTCTTGATCCGAGGACGTGAAAAATCCAAAGTGAGAATCTCCAAAATCGGCAATCATTTTCAAAACCACCGCTTTAAATTGGTCATCATTTGTAGAAGCCAGAGCAAGAGGTTTTGTAGCCGCGAGGAATTTATTTAAATCGCCACTCCTAGCTACTTTATCAAAATAAAATTTTCGTATCCGAGACTCAATTTCGGACCAAGCCTTCGCATATTCGGCTGCACCACGGTTTGGATTAACTTGAAATGGCGTCGAAATTGAAGCTGCTTGAGCGCGAATGTAATCAGCATTCTTCATTGACGATCTATTCAAATGAGCGTAAAGTAAGACCGATATAAAAAGCACATTAAATGTTTACCTGAGCCAGGTATAATTTAAAGTTCAAATGGGAGGCATACCAGCCGATTGAACCATAGGAATATAAATTGCGAAAAAACGTAAAATCCAAGCCGCATTCGCCTCGATTTGCAGCAGCCCAATCAACCATCGACCAAAAAGCAGTTTTCGAGGCACCGGAAGCACTCAAACTTGTAAAAACATCTGCCACCGCAAAATTTGTGGAATCAATCGATTTAGCAATCCGATTAGGAGTTGATCCCCGTAAATCCGACCAAAACGTTCGAGGAATCACGAATCTTCCGCATGGAACCGGTAAAAATCGCAAAGTAGCGGTTCTCGCAAAAGGGGAACTCGCTAAATCTGCCGAAGATGCAGGTGCCGACACGGTTGGCGGCGAAGATCTAATCGCCAAAATTCAAGGTGGTTTCAGGGATTTCGATGTAATTCTCGCAACCGAAGAAATGGCTACTCAGATCGGAAAAATTGGAAAACTATTGGGTCCGAGAACGCCGAATAAAAGAAACGGGTCAATCACGAATAACATCGGAACCGCAGTAAAGGAAATCAAAGGAGCAACCAGAGTTGAGTACCGTGCCGATAAAGCGGGCGTAGTTCATATGGCAATTGGAAAAGTAAATTTTTCCGATGATCAATTGCTTGAGAATTTTGTTGCCGCTCTTGGCGCAGTCCTCAAGGCTAAGCCTAGCTCTGCAAAGGGTAAATACATACAGACCCTTACTTTAAGTTCAAGTATGGGGCCTGCAGTTCAACTTGATACAACTTTGGCTTCAAAACTTGCCGGCTGATTTTCTGGGTTCGATCAAAATTTGAGAACTAAATCTTTACAAATTCCGTTATTTTGAATATGCGTCTAAGCACAACGATTTTGCCGATCCTACTCGCCACTTCTGCAATCGCCGCGATTGCGTTCATCCCTCAATCTCAGCCAAAACCAGCCCCCACAAGCGGCTTTCCAATTCATCATACTGATGCTCAATGGAAGAAATTGCTTTCTCCTGCTCGTTACCAAATCCTTCGCTTGGCTGGCACTGAACCGGCCTTTTCCGGAAAACTCCTGAACGAACATAAGAACGGAATTTTCTATTGCGCTGGCTGCGGCTATCCGGTTTTTAAATCTACGACCAAATTCAATTCACATACTGGCTGGCCGAGTTTTTTCGAAGCCCTTCCCGGCGAAGTAATTTTGAAGCCAGACCATAGCTTAGACATGGACCGCACCGAGGTTATTTGCGCTCATTGCGGCAGCCACTTGGGGCATCTTTTTTATGACGGTCCAAAACCAACGGGCAAGCGATATTGCATGGATTCACTTGCATTGAAATTTAAACCCGCTGCAAAATCTAAATAAAGGTCTGCGGCTCCGAATCTAGGGTGGGAAGTGGGGCAAATAAATCAACCACATTCCCGTCCGGATCACAAATCCTGGCGTATCTTTGACCCCAAAATGCGTCGTGTGGCTCCGAATCTCCTCGATATCCCATCTCAGTCAATTCGCGGAATTTCGCGTCTACTGCAGGCGGGCTGTCGCATAAGAATGCAAGACCAATGCGTTGTCCAACAGGTTCAATAAAATTTTTCTCAATTGATTTCATCATCTCCGCGTCATTCCATGAAATTCTAATCCCGCCTTCCAGCATCGCATCTGCATATGGACCCTCCCACTTCTCCGGCACATCCACTCCTAATTGCTTATAAAACTCCAGAGAAGCTCCGATATCCTTCACCGTGAGTCCGATCATATCTAATCGCATGGTTTTATTGTAGACCTTCGTCTATATATTTGTCAAGCCTGTTTAATCCGCTACCGTGTCGAGTGAAATTCTTTGAAGATCACCCCATGCACTCTTTAAATCGCTCAACAGTGGCGACGAAGATCTGGCGATCGTTATCAGTTCAAAATCGATCTTGGCAAGCAAAATGTGGGGTTCCAGAATTGGACTTTGGCCCACCGTCACCCCAAATGGATCGATTACTGAAGATCCGCCGATCAATCCCTTTCCTCCTTCAAATCCACAGAGTTGACAATTGGCGCACCAGATACCATGTTCTTCACAAACCGCCGTCATCAACCGCCGATACCGCTCATGACTTTGAACCTCGTCTCCATTAAACCCACGCCCGGGAGATGCGCTTGGAACCAACAGCAATAAAGCCCCACTGACCGCGCATAACGTCGGCAAAATCGAATGCCATATATCCTCGCAAACCAAAACGCCGAGCCTTCCGAAGCGGCTTTCAATAATTCCTAAAGATTTTCCTCGGCTAACAAATCGCTCTTCATCGAACACCCCGTAAGTCGGCAAAAAGAATTTTCTATAAACATGTACTACGCGGGCAGACCCAGGCTGAAATTCAATATAAGCAGTGGCATTGTATAAATTTCCTTCTGATTTCTGATAAAATCCAACTGAAACATCAACCGGTCGTTTTAGTTTCGGCAAAATTCGGTTGGACAGTTCCGCCCCTAATTGATCAGTTTCAAGCGATGATTCTAAGACTCCTCCCTCAAGAAAATATCCGCTGGTGCTTGCTTCTGGAAACAGTACAAGATCGGCTCCTTCCCCTGCCGCTTGCAAAGCAACCGAGGCAACTAGATCAAGATTTGCCTGAACGTCGGCTTTTTTGGGAGAAATTTGAGCGCATGCCAGCGTGAACTGCATAAGATTTAAGGTTACCGTGCCCCGAAAGCCTCAAGTCATCCGGGCGAGAGCCGCTTTAACATCGGGAACCTTTTTCAACCAGCTGGAAAAACTTTGGTCTCTCGAATCAATTGAAAGAGCAAGACACAGCTTCCTCTGAGCTCTTGTCATGCCGACATAGAGTGCTCGCAGTCCTTCTTGGTTTGCAAGTTCATTGAGCTTGTAATGCAGAGCTATGCTAATGTTTGAAGCCCCTTGGGACGATTCGCAGCAAGCCACGATTCCATTTTTGCCATCAAGCCGAAGCCTTTCTGAGACGGCGTTATGATTTTTGAATGGATCGGCTAGAATCACGACAGGCCATTCAAGACCCTTTGCCTGATGGATCGTAGTGATGGTAACCGCGTCCGCATCTTCGTCAACAATCGATGCGTCGGCGACATCGTGGCTTATGAGCTGAATTTCGCGAATCATCTGAGCAAATTCACGGGCTCCATATTCGGGCGATTTTGCTGCAATCCTATGCAACTTGCGAATATTGGCAACTGCTTCCTTATTCCGAGGACGCCTGGCAATCGCTTCGAGCAATCCAGCCGAGACGCAAAGCTCGGAAATAACTTCGCTAGCCGAAAGGCGATCCGCAACCTTAACTAACGGCTCATACCATACTAAAAATGCGGCTAGTTTGGCACGGTCTGTTTCAAGTTGGGGCATATAGCTTTGCACGGCTTCCGAGACAGGTGACATCATAGCGAGATCGGCGATGGAATCAAATGAAATATCTACTATCGGACCCCGCAAGGTTGCCAACAGACTAAAATCATCGGTTAAATCCACAAGGCAGGTGAGCACATTTGCAAGGTCACGAGCTTCCATTCTCGGAAATAACCCATTTCTGCCTGCTGCGATTCTCGCGGATACGCCGACATCAAGGAGCCGATCCCGTAGAGTTTTGGCGACATCCCATCGTTCTACTAAAAGAGCAATGTCTTTCTGATTTTCTCCGTTTCGCACAAGCTCGGCTGTTCTTTCGGCAATAAATTTGGCACCCTGTTGGATTTGCTTTTCTTGCTTCGGAATATCCCATAGCTCAACCTCCGGTTCGGTAAACGGGCGCGGATCATAGGTAAGAATGTCAAGATCAAATTCACCGCCTTTAGGGAGTTCCACAATCGATTTCTCCCAGTGGTATTGAAATACCGAATCGACAGCTCGAAGAATTGGTAAGCCTGACCTATGATTTTTTGATAGGGAATGAGAAATCCAGGTTCCCGCTTTTTGGGCAAAGAGCTCGGGAACCGCTTGCCGGAAACTATAGATTGATTGATTCGGATCGCCTATGAGCATCGACCGCGGAATACCAAGGTGCTCAAGCAGTTGATACTGAACCGGATTTAAATCCTGGGCTTCGTCAACCATCACAACCTTGTATTGTTGATTTACCTGCTGAACCGTGGTTGGCGAAGTTTTGAGCAGGTGAACTGCGAGCCTTTCCAATTCCCTAAAATCAAGTTTTTGCTCACGGCTCATGCGATGCTCAACTTGATTCCAAACATCAAAAACAATTTCCATGAGCCCGGCCGTGTAAAGTGCTGATTTGCAATCGAAGTCGTGGGATGTAATTTTTTTTCCCAAATTCAATTTGGATTTCTTGAGTTCCTCCGTGAACACTTCTACAAAGTTAGGTGATCCCAAAATAGAATTCAACTTAGAATGAGATTCCTGAGGCAACATCTGCGTCAGGTAAGTTCGCCAAAGGTGAAGGATCGACTCCGGTGATTCATACGATTTGCGTAAGCTCGGAACATCAAGACCCGATCCCCTCAATGAGGTAACAACCGTTCCAATAAGTTTCAACAGTTCTTCGTAAGGCCCGGTGCTGTTCCAACCGAATTGTCCAACTTCTTGTGAAATAAATAGTTCCCGAGCACCAAAATTGGCTTCTTTATCGGCAAGTGTTTTTTGGATCGCGTCTCTCAAGAAGTTATCGGTTGTTTCTGTTTTGATAATCTCGAATTCAGGATCCATCCCCGCTTCAACTGCATATTGGCGAAGTAATCGCTCACAAAACGAATGAATCGTCCCAATGGGTCCAGTTTCAGCCGCGCGAGCTAAATCACGTTTTCCTTCCTGCATAAGCGCCTGAACTATTCTCATTCGCATTTCAGCGGCAGCTTTCAAAGTGAATGTTATTGTAAGGATCGATTTGGGTTCAAATCCATCAAAGTTGATGTGGCGTAGATATCGCTGCACGAGCACCCAAGTTTTCCCCGAACCAGCTCCAGCTGAGACTATGAACTCGGGACTTGTTTCCTCGATAATCGTGATTTGCTGCTCGGTCGGTGCCCACTCAGCCCGCATATTCATCTTCCCCAGTCGAGTTCGTTGTTAAATTAATATCCCCAAAAACTTGCGACGCCCTGCATAATTCTCCGTAGGCGCATCGTTTGCAGCAATCCCCTGGTATTACTTCCAGCGAGCCAGATCTAAAATCCTGCAAAGCGCGCCGAACGGGCTCCTTTACTAGGTCCAATGTTGCCCTGAAAGAATCGCTGCTTGAACTTTGTGGTTCGACCACTTCCAAATTCTTCGATTGATCACCAATCAAGCCTAAATTCCCCCTCGGGGTCACTATCATTCGGCGCTTGTTTTGTGAAGCACTATCTATCTCAATCAAAATCCGCTTATTGGGATTTCTTGATAACAGTGCCATCAAGCCTCCATAAAACACGCGATCACCGTTTGAAAAATCGGATCTTCCTAGGTCCTCCCATTTCTCTGGAGCGGATTGCTGATAAAGTTGCACACCCGAATAATTTTCCATTTCAAAAGTCCCCGGGACATACCCGTAAATCGTTGAACCCAGAATAGTATTTGGTAAGTCCTTCCCGATTAATCCGGGAGAAATTATTGAATTTTCGTTTTTTCGCCAATGATTTCGTGCATTGAATTCCCTTTCAACCCACCCGTCGATTATTTTGAGCGCTCCATGGCGAACAATTGTCATTTCCCAGTCAGAAAGAGTCCCGCGAAAGTCGTCGATGTATTTATCTAGTGCCGTCAACAAAGCTTTCTTTGCTGACTCAGGATCTGGCTGAACTGGCAAACGCGCAACCTCTGGCAACTTGAATAATCCGAACCAAATCACCCCTTCCGTGTGGCTATTGAGATTGACAAAAAGTCCAAGCCGATCTCTGGCAAAAGATTGAAAAGGACACGTGGCTACTCGTTTAAGCTCTGTTAGTTTGATCGGCGTGGAGTCGGGTACCTTCCACTTCATCAAGGCTGCTTGGGTTGTAAATGCGGGTGCTTGCATCTGCATTTGCTCTTCTTCAAATGCCTTAAGTAACTGGATATCCGTCGCAAGTGAACTCGTTTCATTAGGAAGGCCCGCATCCGAACGAGACAGGGAAATTAATTCGGTTTCATCGACTGCCTTTTTTACCTCATCTAAATAAGCAGCCGGTATGTGATTTCGTGATTCATCTGCAACCCCTAGCGACAAACAAAGCAATTGACTAGGGCTTGAGCATAACCGGACAAGCTCTTCTCGCTCCGCGATCGATGCGTTTACCGTAGTCGGCAAAGGAACCGGTAGTTGCGCCAGTTCAGTCAGCCGTGCCCGCTCCAAGTCGTTCAGGATAGGATCGTCTTTCGGTCTGCGAGGAAAAATACCTTCGACCAGCCCCATCGCATAGGTTATTTTTGTTTCAGGCAAGAGCATTGCGCTTGAAACAACTCGAATTCCCGGTTCGGTACTCGGCAAGCTAACGTCCGCATTTTTCCAGGAATTCTTAATCCAATCCACCGCTTGGATGAAAGTAAAGCTCCTGTTTTCGGTCACTTTTTCCAGCACGGCTTGCTCGGAAAGAGCGCGTTGCAAAGACGTTCCAGCGCGGATATCCCGTCCACTCAGTTGCTCAGATTCGCTCGGCATGCCTTCTTGCCACGGCAATATTGTCGCGAGAACTGTAATCCGACTTAGCCAATCGGTCAGTTTTGTGGGCTGTTCAACTGCAACTTTTCTCCATAAAAGCAATGGTTCAAGCCATTCAATTTCCGTTTCTTTTGTCGCAATCTCTAGTAGTTCCCATTGTTTGCTCTTTGCTTTATGAATTTCATTTAATCTTGCACTAATTGACTTTATCTTGACCGCGTCTAAATGCGAATAACTATTAGAAAGCATAGGAACGAGCTTTCGAACATCGGCATCCAAACAAGCCGTAAGAACACTCAGAAGATAGCGAACAAGGGGATTTGAAAGCAATTTAACCCTTCTGGATATCGAAACCGGAATTCCTAGTCTGCGCGAAGCACTTTCAAGCAGCGGAGCATAATCGGCGACATCTCGCACAAATATCGCCATGGAGGAATAGTTAATGCCTGATTCCATTTGCTTGTACGAATCGCGTAAAATATACTCGGCTTCGGTAAGCGTGTCTGGTGCTGAGACAATTCGCACTTTTAAATTTGAATTCTCTCTTTTGTCCCCGAACAAATTCAATGCTACTGGGGCGAAATCTCCCACGCTTTCGAATTTTGAATATCCCGGGAATGATTCGAGAGCGCCGAACAGATCAGATGTAATTAGTTTACGTTCCGACACCACCCAGACTGTCGCCCCAAGGTAGGCCATTTTCTGCATAACCGCCCAATCCAAAGGGGTTGGCTCGCTGCCAGCGTATATCAGCCATCTCCCAAGGTTAGATTCCAGTCCTTTCTCCACCTCCAAGATTTCATGCAGTCGATCTGCGTTTGCCTGTCTGCCGATCTGCCGCAAAGCTCCGTTGGCTGCATCTCCAAGTTCAGCAATGCCCATGAGTTTGCTCGCGAACGGTTCTTCGACCTCGCTGGCTAGATCAATGAGTTTTTCAGGCGTGATTCCGTAAGCATTTAACTCACGAAAAGTTGCATCAAAGGCGCGATGAAAACCATTAAATTGCCCGCTTCTATAAAATAATGAACCTGGCACAAGGTGCTGGCACATATTCGCAATAGCAGCTACCGATTGGCTCTGATCCGCCTGCGATAGCAATGAAAGACCAACAAGGCTTGCGAATTGGCTGACCATTTGCCCAAACTCAATCCATTCGGTTAAGTGAGAATCTGCAATTTCGGGTTCCAAGCCTTGCTTTGCGAGCGGCAAAATCCGAGGATCCAGCGAGGTTATTGTTCCCCCGCCTTCTCTAATAAATTTTCTCGCGATATTTTGCATCGGCACCGTACCTGAAGCAACTCCAAAAAGTCTGAGGTTTGGCTGCGTTTTTTTGTCAGACTTGCCACTTTTCGCACCGGTCGCCTTTGCTTTTTTTGTTCCTCCCGAGCTTACCATCACCTTAAATTATGATGCTTAAATTCAAAAATCGCAGTAGAATTCGGATTTACACAAGGCCAGCCCAACTTCTGAGTATTATCCCTACATGGCAAATGTAGAGGAAGCAAAGCCCGATGCGGAAAAAATCTGGACGTGGCGACGCCAACTCACCGGAAATATATTGCCATTAATCCCTGGATTACCATTCCTCGTAATTGGCTTCTACACGATGTGCCATCAGCAAAAATTCCTCGGCTGGGGACTTTTGATTTTCTCCCTCGGAGTCGCCACAACTTGGATCAGTCTAAACTGGCTCGCATGTTATGCTTCCCGGGGACTTCAGTTAGAATTTGACATTTGGTACCAATCAAAAATAGCAGAACTGCCAAAAGAAAGATACTTTGTGGGATTTGCCCAGCCAAATTACTCGGGAATTCTAGACCCCCATCAAGACATCGGATTTTTAGCCTTGGGAGAGTCTAACTTAATCTTTCTCGGGGAAAAGTTTCATTTATCTTTCCCGAAGTCAACAATCAAAGAAGTCAAGTTCAAATGGAATCCACATTCAATTGTCGGGCTAGGAAGATGGATTTGCGTGCAAGGGACCTCAGACTCAATGGATTTTCACCTTAAAATTGAGCCCCGATCCGAATCGACCCTGCTCGCTGACAAACGAGCCAGTAGCATCCTAAGAAATCGAATTCAAAATTGGGCAGCAAATAAAAATTAGCCCCGCACGCGATTAATCGCGGGCGAGGCTAAAGTTTCGAAACTTTTTCCCCTAGGGAAGTAGTTTCAGAACCGATTGCGGAGCTGCATTCGCCTGAGCAAGTACCGAAAGACCAGCCGACTGAAGGATTTGCAACTGAGTATAGTTGGTAATTTCAGCGGCAACGTTCGTATCTTGAATGTTCGATAACGAAGAACTCAAGTTTTGAGAAGCAACGTTCAGCGAGTCCAAGTTTGGCTGAAGGATGTTTGATTGAAACGATCCGATGCTGCCCCTTGCACTCGTGACCTGTGAGATCGATTGATCAATAACTTGCAATGCATTGCTTGCATCGGTAGAGTTACTGAGATCAATATTGCCAAGGTTTGCACCTGCTACTGCGCCGGTACCTAATGCACCAGCATTAAAGTTACCGATCGACAAAGTAGTCGTCTGACCAACATTGCCACCAATTTGGAACTGAGCAGTTCCAACTGAAACCTGGGCTGCAGCTTGACCACCGACAACTGCATTGCCAGCTCCGGTTAGAACTACAGTATTCCCAGAAGTGTCGGAAAGGGTGAGACCATCGTTAGTGCCCGAACCACCTGTAAGCGTCGAAGTGGCAGTTCCCACTGCTAACGTTGCAATCGCATTTACGCCGGCAGATGTAGCTGAACCCGCGTTTAACTTTCCGGTGGAGTCAGTAAAGTTGATTTTAGCGTTGGCACCATATTTGACCGAAGTTAGAACAACTGAGCCTCCCGTGAGCGTAGCCGTTACACCAGTTTGTCCACTAGCTTGGTTGAATGCATTCAAGGCATCTTGAACTGTGTTCGATGCGGAGGTGTTAAACGAAACGCCGTTCAATGTAAATTGATCGGGTCCCGCCAAAGTTCCTGCCGTTAACGCTGCAACTGATAAAGTTGAAGTTGCTTTTGTAGCCGCAGTTGTTACGGTGATGGTAGCTGCTGCATTTGCCGCGATAGCTGTCCCACCAATTGAGCCGCTTAACGAAACGCTCGAGACATTTGCACCGTTGGTCAAGCCAGCCGTAACTCCGCTGCTTCCGTCTAGAAGATGCTTCGTACCGTACTCAGTAGTGCCCGCGATTGTGTTAATCGAAGAAATAATCGACTGCAACTGGTTATTGTCGGCTGCCACCTGGCTGCTTGAAAGGTCACCAGTGTTGCTGGCCGCAACTGCGAGACCACGAGCCGTGTTAAGAAGGTTGTTCACTTCATTAAGCGCTCCGTCGGCAGTTTTAGAGTAGTTAATCGCGTCTTGCGAGTTTGAGATAGCTTGGTTGATGCCAGTGATCTGGGCTTGGAATTGCTTAGCTTCAATAAGACCTGAAGGGTCGTCTGCGGCTGAGTTAATTCTAAGACCTGTGCTGAGCCGTTGAATTGAGGTGCTTAACGAGTTGCTCGTCTGGTTAATATTGTACAGCGCGTTTGTCGCCGTCGAGTTTGTGTTTATTTGAAAGATTGACATTTGACTTTTGATCCTCCATGACGCCGAGATAAACTGAAATTAAATTTCAATCAACTCTGCGAGTCATTTCTTTGCGTGCCGCCTTCTTCCACTTTCAAGTTCACCACATCCATGTGATCAAGTCCAAACATTTACATTGGACCAGTTGAAAATTCAGTAGCCATCCGAATCCGGCACAATGTATGATTTCCGTAGAATCCTAAATCAAAACACAGTAACTTCACTAGGAATGCCCGTAATTAAACTAACGTCGCAGTAAAAAGTCGCAATTTTAGGAGATTTGCAACTGCATGGGTGGCTAGAATTTCCGCGAAGGAGATGATAGTGAGGCTCCTCTTAAGGGAAAGGAACTTTGCTGCGGTCTCCATTTGCCGCATGGATGCGGCTCAGCATAGTTGCTCCGTCTTCGGTGAAGAAGGAGAAACTGATGGTCGACCTGGATGGTGACCCTGCGAAGAGGAAGATGCAAGAAGAAAAGAAAAATTCGACAAATTGCGAGCCTAGTCAAATTAACTTAGTCTAGCAAGTTGAGGAGATATTTCAGGAAACCACCCCGTCTTCGCCTTGCGAATCCACCCCTCCAACGGATGGGAACCTAATCCGCAGCACTACTCCAACGGCGGGGGATTTTTTCGCAATCTCCTTATTGAAAGCCCACCGGATTAGGAGCAAAGATTGGAAACCGGGCTTTCCAATTGGGCCATGGATGGTGCTTAAAAAAATGCCTGAACCCAAAAAGGAAGCGATGCTAGAAAAGGAAAAGAACTTAAAGAAATGTGCCGCATGGATGCGACTCACAACTACTTATTCGCAAGGTGATTCCCCGCGTAGTCAACAATAACCATCAACGCAAGAAACGACAAACCTAAATATAACAAGATCTTGGACATGATGTCGTCAAACCCCGCTTTTCCCTTGAATGTAGTTCGGATCGATGAGGATCCTCCTGACATTGCGTCGCCTTTGCTCGTAATCATAACCAGCACAGTGTAAGCGACCGCAATTACAATTCCGAGCACGATTAGGAAATTATAGAAAAATTGCATTGAGCTCTAAAAAACTAGAATACCTTTACTACCAGAAAACAAGCCAATCACCTTTACCAAAAGCCCAAAAAATCAGACTCAAAATTGAACCCGTAATCCACGCTCCCGCAATCACATGTACGATTCCACTTCCAAATAGCCATTGAAAGAAGTTCCTTGGCGGCAGATCCGACACCGCATACTTCTTCAAGATTTCTTCCCCTGATTTAATCCCCATCTTGACCTGCTTAAGCGTTGGCGGACTAGTTGTAATCCAATATTGAACAAAGCCTCCAATCCTTTTCCACATAACAAAAGTGAAAACCAAGGCAAATATCACTTGCATGGATTGCAACTCTGGACTCAGTCCAAAGTCCGAAAATCCAAGACCTGTCAAAAGAAGTGCCGCAACCGCCAGATTAGTCCCGCATCGCGGATGAATGCGGGGCATCCTTGAAACAACATCAACAGTTAGCGGCTCACCTCGTTCAATCGCATGAACCGTCATGTGCTCAGCCGCGTGAATTCCTGATAGAGGCGCAAGTCTCATGAAAATTCCAAAAAATACTAGGGGCAAAACATCGCGCGCAAAGCCCACTTCATTATAGGTTGCATGAAAGTTCGCCGCAAAATGAGAAAAGGCCACGCCGAGAATTCGTCCAACTATAAGAAAAAGGATCGTCACTGCCCCAGTTGACACTAATCCCCAAGGTCTAGGACCAGCAAAAGTTGACCCCGTCGTAAGATAAACACCAAAAGGAGTTGCTAAACCACCAATTGCTCTCGGACGTAATCTAACCGGTGCCTTCGGGAATAAATCGGATGGAACTAAGATTCCCCACAAATGATTTGAATCATCCACGACAACCGCAACTGTTGCTCCTGGTACCTCAGAAAACATCCGCAACGCATCTGATCCTGTCTGGTAATTCCTAAGCTTTACCGGATTCTCAATCCATGGTTTTAATTCGGATTCCGGCGACGCACCCGCTTCAAGTGCCCGTTGCAAGCTTCTTTCGGTAATCGCACCGCAGTAGATTTCATTCTCAACAACGGGGATCAAACTTGAGCCGTTGGTCCGCAAAAGCTGAGTTGCGTTGCCTAACGTGCCGCTGATGTCGATTGAGCGAGAACCTCGCGCCAACAAAGAAACTGGCTGTGCTAACGACATCTGCATCCAAAATTCTACCTTCCCACTGCCCAAAGCCATTTTTCTTTCCGGTAGACCCACAGAGTTGCCATAATTGAATTAAGAGTCATGAGGATTCATCCAATTTGAAACGGATCGCAGTTATCACAAGCGGAGGCGATGCTCCTGGCATGAACGCCGCAATTCGCGGAGTGGTTCGCGCATCCATTGGTCGTGGAGTTGAAGTTCTTGGCTACGTCCACGGATATCAGGGCATTGTCGATGGCGAAAGTACTCCATTAGAATCAAAATCCGTAGGCGGCATAATTGATCGCGGCGGCACGATTTTGCGAACTGCCAGGAGCAAAGAGTTCATGACCAGAGCAGGGCGCGAAAAAGCCCATGCACAGCTCAAAAAAGACGCCATAGACGGGCTGATTGTCATTGGCGGTGACGGCTCGCTTACCGGAGCATTGAGCCTGCATGATGAGTTTGATTTCCCGGTTATGGGAGTTCCTGGTTCGATTGATAACGACATTTCTGGGACCGATTTTTCCATTGGTTTTGACACTTCGGTAGTATGCGCTGTGCAAGCGATTGACCGCGTGAGGGATACCGCTTATTCTCACGACCGCGTCTTTGTAATCGAAGTGATGGGGCGTAGAAATGGCTTCATTGCTTTAGAAGCAGGCTTGGCAGGCGGGGCTGAAGCAATTCTCATTCCCGAGATTCCTTATTCATTGCTCGATATTTGCGAATCCATGAAAAGCGCGGCTCAAAGGGGTAAGAGAAGCACCATTATTGTAGTCGCAGAAGGCGCCGCGCGAGCCAGCGACATCAAAGATTTCATTGAACGGAATACAGGTTTCGAGGCCAGGTATCTGGTACTCGGGCATATGCAGCGGGGAGGAAGCCCTACCGCGTTTGATCGAGTGCTTGCCCTCAGGCTCTCTGCTACCGCGACGAACCGACTCATCAGCGGATTTCGGGGCGAAATGGCGGGGGTCGATGGCACAAAATTAGTCAGCCATCCACTATCTTATGTTCTGAGTTCAGTTCGAGCAGTTGATCCGGAGAAACTCCTTCTCGCCGAAGTCATGGCCCAGTAACTCCTAAGCGACTTTAGGACTCGTAAACTGACGACGAAATATCAATCCACCTTCGATTTCGAGCCCCTTTATAAATCGCCGCCATTACTATATCCCGCACGTAAGCTTCATGAGCCGTGACAAGTTCCGATTTCTCGCCCGTAAGATGATCCAAAAATGAATTAAGTCCAGCACTAACGGGAGCAAGCAACTCCTCGCATTTTGCAAATTTCCCGTCCGAACCAGCAAGTTTTAAATCTGATCCCAAAATAGCATGGCCCTTAGTCCCTGAAACTTGAAGACGAACCGGATCGGCAACATCGTCCCAAGATGCGGTCAAAGTTCCAATAACGCCGGAAGAAAACTTTAGCAGCGATTCCCCCAATTCTTCGCACCCGGTATACCTCGCGGTGCCAAGACTAGTCGCTCCCGTAACGCAATCGATTCTCCCGAATATCCAAAGCAAAATATCAAGCATGTGGGTACCCAAATCCCCAAAAGCTCCGACCCCTGCTTGACTCAGATCAGCCATCCACCGCCAATCCGTATCAAACCAGCCTTTGATAGCTCCACTATGGCAATTGCTCGCCCGTACCCGCGTGATTTGTCCGAAAAACCCTTCATCAACTTTTTGCTTTAAAGTTCGAAAAACGGGCGAACCTCGACTAAAGTATCCCGTCTGAAATACATTTTTATTGTCGTTCAGAAGTTGCAATATTTTCTGAGAATCTCTGGCATTAAATCCCACTGGCTTTTCAATAAAAATTGGCTTTCCGGTTGGAGCCAGCTTTTTGACCAGGTTAAGATGTCGAACCGTCTCGCTGCAAATGATGAACCCGGAAACAGTCGGATCAGGGACTAATTTATTAAGCGATTTAACTTCGCCGCCAAGTTTCTCCGCGTTCTTTTTTGCCCGAGCATCATCGTGGTCCCAAACTCCTGCGCACTTAATGCCGCGTTTGAGAACTTCGTTGATAAATCCCGGGGTGTGTATGTGAGCCGTGCCTACCCAAGCTAAATTAACCGTCATTTATCTCAAGTTTAATCCAATCCAAAGCCACTCTGCCGATCCGAATCACAAACGTTTGCGTTGGTTTTGCGACAATACAACTCGAGGAAGTAACTAGCCTAGTCCTTGTCTACCGATTCAATGATTGCCAATAGGTCGCCCTGTCCAATTTGCTGATTAATCGCGACTTTAACTTCTTTCGCGATACCGTCAAACGGGGCAAGAATGGGCTGCTGAGTCTTCATCGCTTCAATGATTATCATCTTCTGACCCTGCACCACCGATTCACCTGGACTTATTAAAACGCTAATAACCAAACCCGGCATGGGCGATCGAATCTCACCAGACCCTACCAAACTTGATTTCTTAGGAGCTGGAAATCGATCAAATTCAAACGTTCTCCCCCTAAAAGAAGCAAAGATTTTTCCGCCACCAACCACCGCAAGTCCGCTAAAAGAACCCTCAGCGGTTCGCACAATTAATCGGTCTTCAAGTGTGGAAGCCGGAAAATCAGCCTCCAGTTCAACTGCTTCCCCGCCCAAATAAACTTTCATTTTGACTTCTTAATTCGGTTCAGAGCTTTTGCAATATCAAACTCTTGAGAAATGCTTATCTTCGTGAAATTTTTTCGCCTGGGCTACAAAATCGGAAAATAATTTTTGAGTAGCCGGATCGTCCGGCGTTCTCTCCGGATGCCATTGCACTCCCAAAACAAATGGGCGACCCTCAATTTCAATCGCCTCAACCGTTCCGTCCGAATGATGGCCAACAACGTTCACGTCTCTGCCCGGCGATTTAATTGCTTGGTGATGATAACTCTTGCCCGAAACTTCCTGAACGCCAAGCGCATCCGCAACTTTGCTCCCCGCATCAATATGATATTCCTGTATTTCGCCGCCCGTATGAGTTTCCAGTTGTTCAAAATCTGGAAGATGCTGGATCAACGAGCCGCCGCTCACCACATTTAAAAATTGACATCCATAGCAAATTCCAAGCACCGGCATCTCACGATCAATTTGCCTGTAAAACTGCTCTTCGAATTCGTAACGAGAGGGAATTTGAAGTTCTACTTCTGGATGGTTCGCTTCACCAAAATTTCTTGCATCGATATCTCGCCCGCCGGGAATTAGCCAGCCATCCACGAACTCAAGAAGAGGTCCGACTTCAGTATTTGGTGGCAAAATAATTGGCACGCCACCAGCCCGCATAACCATTTCTGTGTAATTGATATTGACTTCAATTACTCCCGCTGTGCGGGGGTCTGCAACCGGCTTAACTTCTGATGTGATCGCAATAATTGGTTTCATTTGTTAAATATTATCTCGACTTCCGGTGTCGTCCAAAATCATAAAATTGTCTCGATTGTCTCAACATTCTTCTTAATTAGATTTATAAAATTAGCCGCTCCCACTCCATTCACAAGCCTATGGTCAAAAGTCATCGCTATATTTGCAAATCGTCTCATCTTCATTTCTTGAGAATCTTGATCTAGCCCAAGATAGACTTCGCCAAGAAAAATTGTGGCAACCGATGGAGGGACGACCACCGGCACTGCGTCTCGCAACTTAAAATTTTGCATATTCGTCAGCGACACAATAACCGATTCGCTGATTTGATCCCGACCACCCCGCGCAAGTTCGATTTTTTCCCTGGTTCGCTTCGCAAAATCAACCCAGCTTAACGTATCGGCGTCTTCAACCGCCGCAATTACAAGCTCATCCCCGGGCAAGCCCACCGCGATGCCTAGATTCACGTGACGATAAGTTCTCACGTTGTTCTCACCCTCGAAAGTCGTTCGAAATGAAGGAAATTCGATCAAAGCTTTCACCACCGCAAACGAGAACATCGTAAATGTTGAGGGCTGAAAATCAGAGCCAGCATCTTTTGCAATCGCCCTTTGCCGCTCAATTTGATCCCACTTGACCGCAACCGAAATCGTCCCCGGCACCACAAGCTGCGATCCTCTCTGCAACCTAGATGAAAGAATCCTTTGCTTAGACGACATTGGAATTTCCTCAAATTCCCCTCCTTTTTCTTTAGAACCAGGTGCAGCTGATTTAAGAAATGTATCAATATCATCAGGCATGAGCTTCTTCGATTTCGATAGTTCTGCAAGTTGCCCATCACTGACACCTTTAGATTTCGCGTATGCCCGGGTCCGGGGCGGCACATTTGGCAAACGAATCTGGGAATTGCCCCCGGCTTCCCCACTACTTCCGCTGACCTCTTCCTTAATTTCCGACTTTGACTCACCAGATGCGTCCCCCGCTGAGGTAGTTTCAATCAGGGCAACTACCCCTCCAATGGGCACAATTGAATCCACTTCAGCCGTCCATTTGATTAGAACGCCCTCGTAAGGCGATTCCACGTCCATGACCGCTTTGTCCGTTTCCATCTGGTAGATCGGCTCATCTCGATGAATTTTGTCTCCAGGTTTTTTTAAGGTCGCAACCAACCTCGCCTCGTGCAAACCTTCTCCAATTTGAGGAATTAATAATGAAACTTCTGGCATCGCTTTCTCGCCGATTTCGTGAATCGAACCTTTGTAAGAGTTTGACATACTGCGAATGTTCCGTTATATTTGATCTGCGTATATCTTGAAAGAAAAGCCATTGGGTCATTTTGAAGGAGGATTGCTAACTGATATCGTAACGAACCATGCCTTTTAAACTAGACTTGGGGACCTTAAAATACTTTGTAAAAAACCTAGTAAATTTATCTGTTGACAAAATGTTTTTAAATGGGGTAAACCGCAATTGTCTAGCAAGGAGGGTTCTCGCGAGAAGCAAGGAGAATCTAAAATGAGATACGCAACTTTGAAAGCTAATAGCTTTCTCCGAACTGTTCCCAACGCTATGATCGGCTTGGAAATATCTGTTGCAGCTGCATTCAGTGGACCAACTGGAGGTGCAGTTTGAATATGAAAGGCGTAGCGTATTTAATTTTCTCAGCCTTATTATTGGCCTTAGCTGGAATTGCTTCTTCTCAAATTGATATCGGAGGCGGCGGCGGTGGCAACCCCTTGCCCGATCTGGTCATTTTTGGTAATCCGGTAAGCGGAATAACTTACAACTCGACAACTGGATTTCAATGTCAATACGCCGGTTTTGAAGCTGAGCTTCAATTCTTGGATCAAGACGGCGACGGCGACGCGGTTTATGTGAGTTCAGCTTGGTCAGGCAGTACTGGTCTGACAATTGACAGCACGTTTGTTTATCTAAAACCCTCAGACCCGCTGCTACCTGTCATGCAATTGCTCCTGGGATTTACACCCTGACTTGCGTTGTTACCTATAACGAAGATGGATCGCAACAGCAACTAAGCTTGACTGCGCACTGCGTCGCGATTGGAGGGGTACTTAAGCTTAGCTCAGCCCTTACGAAGAACCCTTTATTTTTGCAGACTTGGAGCAACGATAACAACGAAAGTGCTCAGCCCTGGTACATCGAGTATTTTGGATACACAAACGGTCCGTTCAATCCCCCCTACACTCAGATCCCCCAAGATCTTTCGTGCAAAACTAACACCGTTCAGCCAGCTGGGACTACTTACTCCTGGTCTATACCAAGTTACACTTACAGCGCAGATTTAGCCTCAAATCAAGGCGAAGCCAATATCACGGATATAACTGCGACTTCTTCTGGGAAAGGCGAGCCAGTCATTTGCACCTATCACTGGACGGGAACATTAGACGGAGCCACGATCACTGATTTTCAGGCCGCTGACGACACCACCCAAACCCCGCTCTATTCATTTCAAAACGACACCTACTATATGCCGGACAAAGTCAGTGCTCACGAGCCGAGTAACGTTCAGGAATTCAGTTACCAGGTCGTGGACAGCTCTTTGATGCATTGCGAGACTGACTATCTCATGGATATAGTCGACAGTTTTAAGGGACCGATGCCAAATGTATACGTCACTGAACATTTTACGGATGAAACGCCAACTGGGTTCAAGACAGATTACAACTTAGGCATTTATTGGACGGCCCTCGGAGCGAGTGCTTGTTTTAATGACCTTGACCATCTCAGCTGGACCTTTGAGTATTTTCCCTCTCCTTGGTATGCGATGAACACCTACAGTTTTCATCATATTTATTACGCCGCGACTCAATCTGCAAATGGCCCTTGGAATCTTGGAACAACTTATGGTATTGCCTGCGGTACCTACGACATCCAATTCGTTCCTTACGATCCCGACCTTTACCACTCAACTGCCCAGCAGTAAAAACCAAATACAAAATGAAATTAAATAACCTTAAATTAAAAGTCTTTTCAATTATTGCAATTTCCGGAACCTTGTTGCCGCTTGTTTCGGCTCAAATAACTTTTAAGGATAGTCCCTCTCACTACGGGTATCGGTACGGGATGGACCATAGCCCGGGTGGATTTGGGAGCCGCACAACCGAGGGCTACCAAGTAGTCATCGTAGAAGTTGGAACCCCTTCGGGAACATTGCCGAGTACTTATGACTTTTACGCGGCTGGATCCCCAAATTCGATCAGCAATGAATCCGAAGAACCAAAAACTCCAAACGTCCCAATCAATGTTTTAAGTTCCACAATCCCCCTTTCAAGCCCTTACTTAGTGCCGCTTGTAACCCTGATGCGAATGAGTGATATAGACCCTTTGACACCGGGCACAAGACTAATTTTGGTGTTTAAGCAAGAAAATGCTACTACTCCCAATCAGCTTACGGTCTATGACGCCTTCAAGACAACTCAATCCGCGCTCGCCCAGTCAAGCAATGCCTTCGTTCGAATTCAACTTTCTTTAGCTCAAGCGTTACAAGGTTCAAAAGTTCTAGCGGGTTGTAGACTACTCGGTTGGCTTTGGTCGGATACCACTGCTACCGGAGGTCAAGCTAGCCAAGGCGACGGATGGCATATAGATGGAGAGATAACTCCGATTCAGCAGGTTATGATGCAGGCAGCATTAAGTGCCCCTCCATTTTTGAGCTTTGCAATTTACAAGGATTTAGACAATTCCAACATTCCCGGTATTTTCGAGCCGATGGTTCGCTCCTATTTAAAGCTTACACAGGATCCTCAAGCGTGGCAAATGAATGGTTCGGAACGAGGCTCTTACGGAAAAGTGGGAGAAGGCAACTTTAGTGAGCTTTCTTTAATGGTTCAAGCAGTGGCGGGAGACAAGTCCCCTCTGCTTTTGCCTGATCCAAACCTTTGGGAAACCGCCGTACTTGGCGGAACTAACGTAGATGCAACAAGACGCGTACTTCACACTTTCTGCCGTTACGCCCTAATTGGCTCACAGCAAAATGAGACCAAAATGATGGGCTTGCTGGATTCTCCTGATGAAAGTATCCGAACTTTCGCCGCCGCTCATTTTGCCGCGATTTCCGGTATTTATCCCCAAGAACTTTGGGACGCGGAAGAAGAATCGAATACAACCAGTGCGAATCGAGAGAGCGATCTCAAAAAATAAATTGATTATTGGAAATCCAAAGCTCCTGATATTATCGCTACCCTGAACAGTCCTTCAGATAATACACGGTTAATGCAAAAGCACTACCAGTATTTCAAATGATATAAATCAACAGTGTTTAACGTCTAGTTTTTTCACTTGACTCCGCCTTCCTTCACAAATTGATCAGCGATTGAAAGCAGGTCGTGTGTTCGTTCGTCATGACAACGGGGCACCTGTAGAACTCTAGAATCGATAACTATATCCCACCATCAAAAAAGGATGGGCTCCATTTTGGCCACTGACCCGCGTGCCAAAACTGATGTCGTATTGAGTATTTAAACCGATTACCCACGCATAACCTGCGTCAACTTCAAGCCTATTGCGACCATTTTCGTTCTCGGGATTTTGACCGCCGCAACCAATAAACCAGTTCGCACTCGGACCTGGATTATAGTTAATCGTCATCGCATAGAACAGATTGAAAAAAGTTTTGCCATTGCCATTGTCTGATTCAGCAATTCCGAAGTCAGGCCCCATCGAATACATCCCACCTTTTACCAAATCGTAATTCACAAGCAACGCTAAATCCGCTTGTGGTGAGGTCGCCGCGAACGCCGAAGAACCAGTCTTTGGATAGTAGTTGCCTATTATTGCCACGCTTGGTCGGACTGCGCTGATTGGATTTAGTAGATGCCACTTGAATCCCGGTCCCAGCGGAGAATATCCGATCGTGGTTGAGCCAGCGTCGAGCAAAGACGCCCCGTTTGTATCTAGTCGAACCTCAAACCGATCATTGATTCCGTATCGCAATGACGTGGGAATATATAATTGTCGATTCCGCACCCCAAGATCGTCGTGAATTTCATAATCAAGACCCATCTCAATTTCAAATTTTCCTCGTCCCATCGTGAAGGAATTACTTCCAAATCCAGGCCGATCCGGATTAATATAATCGGGCTGGGGCGACGCGGGAGTTGCGGTTTGCTGCCCAAATGCGGACGCAACCCCGCCGAGTAAAACCAAAAATACAAATAGGGGAAGGAAGGTTTCCAAAAATCGAATAATAAACTTCATTTTCTCAATAAAAAGCACTCAAGCCTTTCAATATCCGACTATAATTAATTGCTGAAGGTTACAAAATGACTGATCGAGAACAAATCGCCCACCTACTTCGCCGTTTCGGATTAGGAGCGGGAAAATCTGAAGTTGACGAGTATGCACCCCTCGGCGTCCAAGGCACTCTCAATAAATTACTCGATTTTGAACAAACCGATCAGCTTGTCACGGTTAACCCATTTCAAATGATGATCGATAAACCAGGAGCCGACGTGAACCTGGATACTTATTTCGTATCTCTTTGGTGGACCCTGAGGATGTTGCTCGCCAGTCGTCCTTTTGAAGAAAAGCTCAGTTTATTTTGGCATTCAAATCTGGCGACCGGAGGCGATAAAGTTGAGTTTGGTCCGATGATGCTTGAATATCTTCGCATTCTTCGTGAGCATGGTCCTGGCCAGTTCAGTGCGCTTCTTAAAGAGGTCAGCAATTGTAGCGCGATGATCCGCTATTTAGATAAAGATGAAAGCATCGCGGGACGGCCAAATGAGAATTTTGGACGCGAAGTGATGGAACTTTTCACAATCGGAACTGGAAACTACTCAGAGCAAGATGTGCATGAATCAGCCCGGGTCTTCACCGGATATGGTCTTAGATATCCCGTCTATGAAGGCGATGGGAAATTTTATCAAGAAAGAGTTACCCATTCGATAATTGCCGGAATTCCAATGATTGGCGGCTACTGGTGCAGTTCCTTGCACGATAGGGGTGACAAAACCATTTTCGGAACCACCGCGAAATATACTCCCGATCAATTCTTGGAAGTTCTTGCCAAAAAGCCTGAAACAGCCAAACGGATCGGCAAAAAATTATTCGAAAACTTTGCTTATCGTAACGCTCCTGCCAGCGTTATCGACAAAGTTGCCCAAGAGTTCACAAAATCGGGAGGAAACACCCGCCTGGTGGTTAAGAAAATCGCTGAAATGGATGAGTTTTGGTCGCCGAATTGCGCTCTTAAGCAAGTAAAGAGCCCGGTTGATTTTACAGTTTCGATCGTGCGCCAGCTTGGTCTCACCAAAATGCTTCGGACCCTTCAAAACAGTCAGGATCCCCTCACTCCAACAAATCCTGTCTTAAAGGGCCTTTCTTATTATGTGCTGGACAAACTAAGCAAGCAGGGTCAATATCCGCTCTATCCGCCTACTGTGAAAGGATGGGACGGCGGCAATACCTGGGCTAGTGCCACCGCGCTCACCGAGCGACTGCACATGAGCCAAGAAATATTTTGGATGGGCGACAAAGGCAAGCGAGTTGGTGCCATGGTCGCGAAGCAAATCGTCGATATGAAACCCGCCTCAGATGAAGACGCTGTGAATGGCTTTTTGCAAATGTTCGACGCCGAACATCTTCATTCTGAAATGCCAATTCTGATTCAAGGATTTAAACAAGGAGGGGGTCTCACATCCTTTAAGGATCCTGAAGCCGCTCCCGGCGCATTGAGCTCGCTAGCAAGACTCGTTTTCGCATCAACTGATTTTCAGTTTTGCTAGCCTTCTTTTTATAACGGCGTGCGAGAGTTGCCAAGATGCGCGGCATAATTCATAGAGTTGTCAAAGCCGCCGATCTCTTCCCGAAAGCTAATCCTTTCATCCACAACTAGGCGACTGCTTGCTGCTCGGGCAATGCGATCAATCGCCCAAGGCGCATTGGCCGTCGATTTCGCCCTCTACCTTCACTCACTGAATTGGACTGGGCTTGCAATTGGAGGCCTTCTCACCGGGATTGGGATATTCAACTCGGTAATCAGCATCATTGCCGGACCTCTGAGTGATCGAAAAGGTAGAAAGCCACTACTCCTTGGTTACCAATCGGCAACCATCATCGTGTCTATTCTGATGATCTTTGTGGCTCAACCAGGTTGGCTAGTCGGTGCGTCCTTGATTGGTGGATTTGGTCGAGGAGCAAATGGCGCAGCTGGTCCATTCAGTCCAATCGAACAATCTTGGCTCGCTAAAGAAATCAATCCAGATCAAAGAGCGGCGGTTTACAGCCTCAACAGCACAATTGGCTTTTTCGGGATGGCAATCGGCGCAATCCTAGCTGCAGTTCCAGCACTACTCAGAAACACCTTGCCCGGCGCACTTGCCTACCGACCACTATTTGCGCTCGCATTACTTGCCGCGATAGGTGGATTCGTCGCAATTTATGGAGCGCAAGACGAAAAACCGGTTCTCATTTCCCCCGATATCCGCAAAGAGAATCCCTCCCTTGAACCGCACGAGAAAGAAGCGTTGTGGAAGCTTTCCTGGATGAATGCTCTCAACAGCACTGCAATCGGACTCACCGGACCGCTCATCAGCTACTGGTTCTTATTGAAATTTGGCGTTGGTCCAGGGGTACTTGGTCCGATGCAGGCCATCACTTTTGTCTTAACTGGCTTTTCCGCAACCATTAACGGACAAATTGCATCAAAAATCGGATTGGTTAAATCAGTTGTTTACTCAAGGGGTATCGGTTTAGTATTACTCATTATGTTGCCACTCATGCCGATTTACTGGTATGCCGCAATTGTGTATGTTTTAAGATCTATATTTAATCGCGGAACCGTTGGAACGCGTCAAGCCCTTATCCCAGATTTAGTAAACAACAAAAATCATGGGCTTGCGTTTAGCGTTTCTGCCGCAAGTGCTCAATTCCCTCAAGCTCTAGGACCAATACTTGCCGGGCCTCTTATTGCAAATGGTTGGTTCGAAACTCCGTTCTTCATCGGAGCTTTTTTCCAAGCACTTTACGTCGGTGCTTATGGTCCTGTATTTAAAAAGTACGACAGGTTTGTCAAAAATAAAGAGCAAATTAATCCGCTGTTAGATCCAGAAGAAGTAGTTGAAGAAAAAATTCTGGAAGATCCTTAAACTATCGGCACAAAGCCTATTCTTCAACCAGATATTCTCTGACCCTTTCCGCCATCATTTTTGTCATCGTAGGGACAGCTGCAAGTTCCACAACGCTTGCCCGTCGAATTCCTTCAACCGATCCGAACGTGCGCAAAAGGAGTCGCTTTCGCCTTGGACCAATTCCTGGAATCTCTTCTAGTGCTGACCCAGTTAATCGTTTATCTCGAAGCTTTCTATGATATGTAATCGCAAACCTGTGAGCTTCATCTCGGAGTCTTCTAAATAGCATGAGTCCAGGCGAAGTCAGCGGCAACTCAATTTCGTGATAAGCGTACTCTTTGGGTGCTTTCCGGTCATAACTATATTCACTACCCTTAACTAATATCGGCACGTCCAATGACCCGGTTTCAATGGGAATGTAAATCAACTCATGCCGCTTAGCCAGACCAACCATCGGAACCGTTAATCCGTGTTCATCCCGTGCTTTTAATGCCGCGCTGAGCTGCCCCTTACCGCCATCTATCATAATTACATCTGGCAATTTTTGGAACTTTTCATCCCCGTCAATGTACGCTCTTAATCTTCTTGTTAACACTTCATGCATCATCGCAAAGTCGTTGGGGCTTTCTGGATGGTAACGAATCTTAAATCGGCGATATTCCGACCTAGCCGCTTCGCCATTTTCCGTAACGACCATAGAGCCTGCTGGCGCAGTGCCTTGAACATTTGAGATATCAAATCCTTCAATTCTAGCGGGCAAAGTTGGCAATCCCAATGCGTCTTGAAGTTGGACCATCGCATCCTCAGCCCAAGATTCCTTTCGCTGAAGTTCTTCCGACATTTCAGACAATGCCTGCTCCGCGTTTGAAGCCGCCATATCCATAAGGCGCATTTTTTCGCCTTGCTGGGGCACCTCAATCGTCACCGCTGATCCTTTTTGTTGCCGGAGCCATGTCTGCACGATGTTCCGTTCTTCGATTTCAACCGGAAGTAAAATTTCCTTTGGCACTTCCGGCGCGTCCAAATAGTACTGCTTTACAAACTGTTGAACTGCTTCCGATGGTGCTGCATCTGAAGCCCCGTCTAATATGAATTGCCTTTGCCCAATCAGCTTTCCGCCGCGAATATAAAGCATCTGGATTGCTGCCCCACGTTCATCTTTGACTACCGCAATCACATCTTGGTCAACCGATTCATCTGTGAGAACCTTTTGTCGTTGAAGCACATGAACCAAGGATGCAATTTGATCGCGGATCCGAGCTGCATGTTCAAATTCAAGATCAACCACTGCTGTTTCCATTTCAGCCCGCAAATCATTGAGAAGGCTCTCCTCGCGGCCATTCAAGAACCTTTCGACTTTGTCGATAACTGCCTTGTATTCCTCAGGATCTGAAAGCCCTGCGCATGGCCCCAGACACCTGCCTAAATGAAAATAAAGACAAGGACGCTGTTGAAATTCTCCCGACCAACTCTTGCCACATGGGATCAGAGGAAAGACTTTATGAAGTAGCTGGAGCGTGTCGCGAACTTGAAAAGCACTGGTATAAGGACCAAAATATTTTGATTTATCGCGTCGTAGTTTGCGCGTGAAAAGAACTCGCGGGAATCTTTCGATTGTGATTGTTATAAATGGGTAGCTCTTATCGTCTCGGAGCCGAACATTAAAAGGCGGTCGATATTTCTTGATCAGATTGCATTCAAGAACAAGTGCCTCAATCTCAGAATCCACCACAATGGTTTCGATGTCGCGTATTTTGCCGACTAATCGTGCGATTCTTATGCCATGCCTTGTCGAAGGTAAAAAATAGGAGCGAACCCGGCTTCTGAGACTAACTGCTTTGCCCACATAAAGCACGTTTTCATGATCGTCTCGGTAGATATAGCAACCCGGCTTAGCGGGCAAATGAGCTAATTTTTCTTGTACAACCTCGGTTAATCCTTTTAAAGCGATTGATTTTGGCGCAGTTGTTCCTTTTGCTGCCACTACCTCAGTCTACTTGTTTGAAGTTACAACCACGCGTAAAGCCCGTCGTCCTCGAAATGAGCGAGCCAACATTGCATGGATTAGTATGAGGCTAATCGCCAACTACTCGATTAGATAAGACCGATGTTCGAAGAAAGCGAACTTCCTTCGAACATTAAATCAGAGAGCAGTAAATTTTGGCTAAGCTTTTCTTCGCGAAATTACCAGCCCTAAAAGACCAAGTCCGATTAAAATCAATGGAGCCGGTTCTGGCACCGCTTGAGTGTCAAATTCTGCACCAAGTGTAGAAAAACTTGTCATATTTTGATAAGTTATAGATTGCAAGAAGGTTCCACTTTTTGAATACTGATAAAATGTGCCGGGAGTAGTTGTAGCACTAAACCACAGAGTGTTGTCAGCCGGGTCCAGAGCTAGACAATCCATACTAGAAGTGTTACTTGCAAAACTTGAAAGCAAAGTTCCACTCAAGCTGTAATCTTGTATCAAGTTACCTGAAAAATTGGAAATCCAAAGCGAATTGTTTGTGGTATCGTACGTAATTCCAAGGTTTGTTGCTAAGCTCCCTAAATTGAACATCAGCGTCGGGTTTGACCAGTCCAACCCGGTTTGATAAACCCCACCCAAGTTACCATAATTAACTACGTAATTTGACGTGCCATCGCTGGTTCCATCGTAAAATAAGAAGTTCCAGGAAGGATCGTAGTTAAAGGCGTTATATCGAGTACCTGTATCCGTAAAACCTAGCGTATATTGGGCACCGCCAGGATCAGAAGGATACTGCCCTGAGTCAGCTGTACGAACGCTTCCGTCTGAAACTGCAATCGGGTTTTCGCTACCTACCGCTTGCTGAAAGTCTGTCGCTACCCCGCCTTGCAAAATAAAGTTAGCGTAGTCTCCATTTTGCCCTGCAGTAACATAGAGGGCGGAAGTTTGACTAAGCGCGTAGCCGCTTGCCAAAATCGTCATTGTTGAAAACATTAATTTAAAGTTTTTCATTGTTCTCTTCTTAAAAAATGAGTCGAAACTCCAATTACATTATAACGCAAAAAAGTAAGTAATGCCAGAAAAATTTGAAGATTTGAGTAGAAAATTCTAAAACCTAGCATTTTTACTTGGATTTCGTTCGGTCAGGTGGCTAAATTCAGCACCTCAAGTATCCTTACTCAGCAAAAAATTTCCAGACACATTTCGGTTAATACGATTAAAACAAATCTGATCTTCTGAATAAACTAAACCTATCGCAATGCCAGATTCACCTTGGACTTCGTTCCCAGCGTTTAAAAATCATTTTCAGGCTACAGGAAGGCTCACGTTTCAAGTTTTTTTTCAGTCCGAAGCTTCTTCCGGCTATCTTCTGATCGCAAGCGGCATATTGGCGATGATATTTGCCAATTCCGGCTCGAGCTTTCTCTCAAGCCTTCTGCAAACTCAAATTCTTCCGAAGTTCAACGTCCAAAGCCTTGTAAACCAAGGACTCATGACCCTTTTTTTCCTATTTATCGGATTGGAAATCAAGAAAGAACTGATATCTGGCGAACTTCAAAATAAGCAAAAAGCACTTTCACCGTTGATTGCTGCTTTGGGCGGAATTATCTTGCCCGCATTGATTTTTACCGCTTTCAACCACGGAACTCAATACCAAAAAGCTTGGGCAATTCCAATCGCCACCGACATCGCCTTGTCCCTTGGAACTTTATCATTGCTCGGAAAGGCGGTCCCAGAAACCAATCGGATTTTCCTTGCTGCCCTTTCAATTGCCGACGATCTGGGAGCAGTTCTCGTGATTGGATTATTCTATTCGTCCGGCATCGCTTTTGAAGACCTTCTGACGTTCGCGATCATCTTAGCTGGGTTTATATCCTTGCGACGGCTGCAGGTTAAATCAATATATCCTTATCTTCTCCTAGGGCTTGGTCTCTGGTCCACATTTTATATGGCTCACATCGAGCCAACTCTTGCCGGAATCTTTCTAGCCGCATTTCTGCCTGTAAGTGCGCCAGGCGAATCTAACTTGAGCCTTTCGGACCGGGTGGAATCGATTCTAAATCCCATCGTAACTTTTGGCGTCATGCCGGTCTTTGTCTTTGCAAATGCCGGAATCGCCCTTGATCACCAAGTATTTGGCCGGTTGATTCCAAGCCTGAGTTTAGGGATTTTCATTGGCCTAGTTGCGGGCAAACCCCTTGGGATCTTGCTTGCCAATTCAATATCCAATCGATTTTTCGCGGTTCGACCCGACGGTTTTCAACCTCCACTCGGTCTTGCGATTTTGGGGGGAATTGGCCTTACGATGTCATTATTTATCGCCCAGCTTGCCCTGCCAAAGGGTCCTGCACTAGAGACCGCTAAGATAAGCATCCTCGGCGCATCGATAGTCAGCGGAATCCTAGGTCTTGCGTTTCTGAGTAAAACTTATCGGCAATCCAACTAGCCTAATGTGTCCACCGACTTCATACACCTGTCTTGAGGATTGATACCAGCATCGATTTCCCGCCCGCTAGAGAGATGCCGTAGGTGTAAGTTCCCCTCTCAAGGGGTGTCCCGATCTGTCGGGACGGGGTGGTTTCGGAAAATACTGCAAACTAGAAGTTATTTTCTGGGTCGATGTCTCCGGCGGAGGGGAAGTTTTCCCGCGACCTCGGTAGCATGGCACTAGCCCAAAATTAACCCAATTTAAAAAACGAATGCTTGCCAACTTTTAGAATCTTGCCGTTCAATTCGCCGGACGCAAATACCTTGCCGATTTCCAACTCTTTCACTCCGTTCACGCTCACCGCGCCGGATTGAATCAACCTCTTAGCCTCGCCGCCGCTCTTAACCGCTCCGATCCCAACCATCAGAGCCGACAAAGTAAAATTACTCGGCAGATCAGGTGGAATCTCTCGTTCTTCAGCCTCAATTGGTTGCGACTTCTTGCTAAAAGTTTCGATGAAATAGTCATCCGCCGATAGGGCTGCCTCGGCACCGTGATATAACTCCACGATCTCACGCGCAAGCCGACGCTTGCTGTCTCTCGGATTAACACCACCACCCGTAATTGCCTTAATTTCATCTTCGAGAACGTCCGTCGCGAGTTCAAAGTAATTTAAAATAAGCTCGTCGGGAATCGACATTGTCTTGCCGTACATTTCATTTGGAGCGTCCCGTACCCCGATAAAATTCCCCAGCGATTGGCTCATCTTTTCTTTGCCATCAGTGCCCACTAACAGCGGACACAAAACTACCACCTGAGGCTCCTGGCCAAAATGCTCTTGCAGATTCCTACCGACTAAATTGTTAAACTTTTGGTCATTTCCACCAATCTCAACATCTGCTTCAATCGCAACCGAATCGTAGCCCTGGCAAAGCGGATAAAGGATTTCATGCATTGAAATGGGTCGATTTTCCGCTAGTCGCTTTGTAAAATCGTCGCGCTCTAAAATTCGCGCCACCGTGTAGTGAGACGTCAATCGAATCACATCTTCAAATCCCATGGCTCCCAGCCAGTCTTTATTGAACCGAATTTCGGTTTTTTCTCTGTCCAAAATTGCTTCGACTTGGGCAAGAACCGATTCAACATTCTCCAAAACTTCCTCATGGGTGAGTTGCGGTCTAGTTTTTGTTTTTCCGCTCGGATCGCCAATCATCGCCGTGAAATCGCCAACGATGAGCACCGCTTGATGCCCCAATCTTTGAAAATCACGCAATTTGCGAAGCACCACCGCCCATCCCAAAGTCACACTTCGTGCAGTTGGATCAACCCCTAACTTAACCCTCAATTTTTTCCCGCTTAATAGCTTCTTTTTAAGGTCTGCTTCAGAGATAATTTCGGAAGTGCCGCGCCTCAATATCTCCATTTGCTGTTCGAGGGTCATGGTTCCTTTAGGTTACCGCTGATAATGGAGGCAAGATTTTGAACCCGGTTGGAGTCGACTAAATTCAAATATAATAAATCTGTGAAGCTCTCGAATTATTGTCTCCTCGCCTGTTTAATTATTGCGCCGCTAAATGCGGTATTTGCCTCGAATCAAACTGCATCGCAACCTACTTTCGCCATCCGCAATGGAGATCGAGTTGTTTTTTATGGCGACAGCATTACCGATAATTCGCCTTACACTTACGATATCGAAAGCTGGGTGACCCTGAGATATCCTAAAATGAATGTCTCCTGGATGAACGCGGGAGTTGGCGGTGACAGGGTTACCGGTGGTTGGATGGGTTCGATTGACCAGCGCATGACCCGCGATCTTTTTTCTCGAAATCCAACCGTAATCACGAGCATGTTGGGCATGAATGACGCCTCGTATCAGCCGTATAATCAACAAACATTCGATACTTTTAAGGCAGGATATCAGCACATGGTTGACCGCATACATAAAGAAGCTCCTTCTGCTCGGGTTTGGCTCATCGAGCCTTCTCCTTATGATGATGTGACTAGAGCACCTGGTTGGGATCCGGGATACAACTCAGTTTTAGTGACTTATGGCGATTTTGTTAAGCAACTAGCTCAACAAAACGGATACGGAGTTATTGATCAAAATTCTCCGATCGTTGCGATGCTACAAGTTGCAAACAAATCCGATCCCGCCAATGCTCAAAAAATAATTCCAGATCGGATTCATCCTACTCCGGCTGGCCATTTACTAAGCGCAACCGATATTTTGCAGGCATGGGGATGGAATCCACTGGTTTCAAGCACGGTGATCGACTGGAAAACTGGCGCGACTACTTCGGATGGATCGAAACTTAGCCAGTGGAAGACCGGCAAATTTGACTTACTTGAAAATGCCTTGCCAGTCCCACTGACTAATTACGAGCAAGCCCCAAAAGATAGAGACCCACTAGTGGCATTAGTCTTAAAGTCTAGTGATATCGCCAAAGATCTTAACCAGGAAACCTTAACTGTTAACAATATGCCTGCAGGTCAGTACACTCTTTCCATTGACGGCAAGTCCGTAGGCACCTTTTCTGATTCGGACTTTGCTTCCGGAATCAACCTTGCCGATCTCGATACGCCGATGATTGATCAAGCTCAGAAGGTTGTTGATATGACCGGCAATATTATAAATTCACAATACGTCCGGTGGCGCACCTTTGAATTTGGCGATCAGGATGTGAACCTGAAGGAACGTGGACAAGCGATTTCAGCACTTGAAAAATTTGAAAACGCCTGGGCAAATCAACGAGATCGGCTAGCCCAACCCGTGGTTCATCACTTTGACATCGAACCTGCAACCTAGACTTCCGAGTTCCTCTACATCGCGGGATGCCCAAAAGCAAACTAAATTCCTGTGTATGGAGTGGTGCTACGGGCGAAGCTCCCCTCGATGGAAAAACTCTCAGATGGCGGGATGGTTTCCGATATAGCTATTTTAAAAGTGGTGAAATTCCTGCAGATTCTCGTCTTTGAGGCTTGCCAATCTAGACGGATCGCAGATAAAAACTCAGCAACCAGCGGATTTCTACTTTCGCAGTAAAATTGAATCAAAATAATATGGAAGGTCCGAAACCTAGTAAGAGGCTAAGACGGATATTTATGCTTCTTGCTGTATGGGCATCAATAATTTTCATAACTTCTTGCTTTTATATCCCAAGCAAGCATTTTATGCATTTTATTGTTACTCATTCGCTGGGCCTCCAATCGGAATCTCAATTTAACGGATTTTGGCACCGATGGTGGTGGCTTTTCGTGAAAGGCTATCACGTTTTTGAATACTTTATCCTAACTTTATTGACTATTAATTTGCTTCGTAATTGGGTCGAGAGTAAATGGGCTTTCCTCTATGCATTTGCTCTTGCCGTGTCTTACGCATCGACCGATGAATGGCACCAAACCTTTGTGCCTGGCCGAGGAGGTAAATGGACAGATGTCGTTATTGATGCTGGCGGAGCAACCCTGGCGATCCTTCTCTCAATTGCTCTAGCCACGCGATCTCGGCGAACGAAGGGCAAAATCTCGAATCTGGCAACTTGAATTTTCTAAGAATAGGCTATCTCTTCCTTGTTTTTAGTCTTTGCCCAATCCGTCCTGGAAACTCATCATTTCTCCACTCTATAAATGAAGAACCAAAAAAGATCAGCGGCGTTCCCAATGATCTTAACATTGGAAGAAGAAATAGGCATTAATTTTGGAGAAGCTGACGCCGTTTCTGATAACTGTGAAATGTTCTGGTTCCTCTGGGGTGAGACCTTCGATGTGGTCGCGGCGTCTGTACTCACGCTAAACCAAAGGTCGCTTTGAACCTAAGAAACGTCCCGCGCATGCGCGATCGTCTCATCTATGCCGTCCACGTGATCCTCCTTTGCCTGGCGCCGGAAGTATAAGTACGTGAAGACCACCGACGTCAACCCGACGACAAAGGCGAGAACTCTCCCCATCCTGTCGAGCCGCTTGATTGACTGCCCAAGCCGCCTCCGAGCTCCAAAACGCCAGGATTCTGCGGATCGTAGATCACCTCGACCTGGCTGCCCGCCGGATGCGTAAGAAAAAACATGAATGAATGGTATATAGTCAGGTTTTTGTTTGAAGCTAGCCTAGGTGTGAAAAGGTAGATCAAGGCTACTTGAGCCGCTGATCTAGGTAAGGTTTCGTTTTAGAAGGCAAGTAAAGGTTAAAAATGTTCGAATATTATATGGTTCAAATTCCACCAAACATTGGAGTCAGGAGGGGCGCACTCCAGATGCCGCCGCTTCGTACCTAGAAGATCTTGTTAGTCAATACGCGATTGAAGGGTGGGAGTTTTACTGCATCGAGACTATTTTTACATCCTTCAACGAACACTCACTCAGAAAACGGACCATATTAGCCCGAGTCTCTAATGCAATCCAACTCTACGGTAATCGGCTCGGCAATGTGATTGATACGCTTTGCGCGTTCTACGGCTTGATCGAAAGTCATCACCGTGACGCCATGAAGCGAGCTGTTCAATAACCGCTGAGCTTCAGATTGAGTTTTGATCCAGCCCGAACTTCTGCCGAGAATGAGTGTCGCGTGAGGACGAAGAATCACCGCTCCTCGGAGCCTCTGCTGGGTTCGAATGCTGTCCATCTCCTTCTCCAGCTCCTTCTGATAGTTCCAGACTTGCGTAAGGGACTTTGTCATGTCTGAGTGAGGAACCCAATTCCCATGATCCTGATTGGGGCTCCAGAACTGTGCGGACGGCCTCTTTAGTTCCACTAGGTCAACGCAGCCGTCGATTGACGAGAATAGAAGGTCAGCAATGTGTTGAACGTCAATTCTCCGATCATCAAGGCATGTAACGGAATCCGCCTGAAAGACCCATGGGTTAAGCTCAAACCACGTCTGAAACTCCTTCTCAACCGCACCTGTATCGACGAATTTAACGAGTTTCGTGATTTCAACTTCCCGCCTTTGATGTTCGAGTGCCAAGCTAACCATGGCCGGAACTTCAGGGCTGTCACGAAGTAGCTGGGCAAGCGAAGCCTGGTCAGCAGGAGTAAACTTACGGATTAAGGCACTCCAAGTATCCAGCAGGCTTGCACTTCGGATAATCTCCTTGATGCCTTTCAGCCGCAAAACTTCAGCCTCTTGTAAGAAGGAGAGAAGGCGTTGTGAAATGCGGTGATTTTTGTGGACACCGTCATCGCGTTTCTCCTTTTAGACGCGACTCGAATTGTTGTGGGCTAATGTAGCCAAGCGCCGAGTGGATTCTTTCTCC
>Ga0207933_1000062_pt1 | contig 102366 bp, 88 predicted proteins | sample NGESurdeep092012_4_FD_184488 | JGI IMG/M metagenome (GOLD analysis project Ga0207933, IMG submission 184488) | Arctic peat soil microbial communities from Barrow, Alaska - NGEE Surface sample F53-3 deep-092012 (SPAdes) | ecosystem: Environmental > Terrestrial > Soil > Wetlands > Peat ... | reverse complement strand
TAAAGGCGTAGCGCGGGTGATTGCGGAAGGTCTGAATGCGCCCGATCAGCTTGTGATAGATGATCGCGCGCGAGCGGTTTTCCAGCTTGCCCATGCGCTCGTCGAGCAGGTTGATCAGATCCTCGATGCGATAGGGCACCGGCGTATCGGCGGTGAAACCTGAATCTTTCGGGTCGCGTTTCTTGGCGAGCAGGCCGCCGGCGCTGGCCGCGCCATTGCGGTATTGCAGATAGACGCCTTTCGCCAGCGGGATGACTTCCGAGAGAATTTCGACCTCTTCCTCGACGCCGGGTCGGCCGCCGAAGAAGGCGTCGATGGTTTCCTCGAAATTGAACAGCCAGAACGGCAGGCGCAGATTGCGCGGATTGAGGACGTTGGCCTTGTCGCCGAAGCAGCGGCCGTATTCGTTGTGCGGGTCGACCAGGAAGATGCGCAGGTTCGGGCGCGTCTCGAGAATCTTCTGCAGGATGATGGCGACGCCGCTCGACTTGCCGACGCCGGTGGCGCCGAGAATGGCGAAATGGCGGCTGACCAGACTGTCGATGTCGATGTGAACGCCGATGCGCGAATTTTGCTGAAGGTCGCCGATATGGGCGTGATCGGCATTGGCCTGGCCATAGACCATGCGCAATTCGCGCTCGCTCAGCATGGCGGCGCTGTCGCCGATATTGGGATATTCGGTGACACCGCGCTGGAAACGCTGGCCGCCGCCGGCTTCATTGAGAATTTCGCCGATCAAATCGAGCTGCGCGACCTTGCGATAGGGCGTGCCGTTGACGGCGAGCGAAGCCTGCTCGCTCACCTCCGTGATCAACGCGATGATGACGGACTTTAGTGTCGTCAGGCCCATGAACTTGCCGACGGTCGGATTCTCAGCCGAGCGCGCGACGAGTTCGACGCTCGACTGCGATCCATTGACCGCGATAACGCGGCCGATCGCGTTCTTGCCGGCTGACGCGGCGGTATCCGGTGTAGGCAGGGAATCCATAATCGCCCCTGGCGCGCGTTGGTTTTGCATTTTAGCGCGCCAGCGGTCAGAAATACCACTTGGGGATTTTGGGATTATTAATTTGCTTCGGTTTTCGCCAGCCGTGCGCGGCCATGCTTAAGAAACAGTAGTTTGGAAAAGGATTTTTCTTAATGCTTATTCAACCACGATTTTCGTATGTGGCCCCAGCCGCGCGAGCAATCGGCGCAAGGCTCGCAGGTCGAGCGCAACGCAGCCGGCGGTCGGCGCAAAGCGCGGTCGCGCCGCATGGATAAAGACGGCGCTGCCGCGCCCGGCGATGCGCGGTCGCGTGTTGTGATCGAGCTCGACGATGAAGTCGTAAAGATGGTCGGCGCGCGCCAGCCGGTCCGCCGTCGAACCGGGCGGCACCTTGACCGGCTGGTTATAATGGCGGTCGGCGGGATTCTCGCACCAGCCGTCGTCGGCGCCGATGCGATGCACCGGCAGCGAACTGACCGGACGAGGGTGGCGGTCGGCGCGCCACCAAAGCCGGCGCGGGCGGAAGACGCCCCGCGGGGTGCCGCCATCGCCTTCGCGTTTGTTGGCCTTGATGCCGCCGCGTCCCAGCGCCACCGGCAGAGCGAGCGGCCCGGCAATGAGCCAGCCCTGGCTCGGATTTCCCGGCCGGCACCGGACTGAGATGCGGGACATCGTTTTATTGAGTTTTTTGGAATTTTTTCGCATGGCGTGCCAAGAAGCCGGGCGTTGTCGCCCACATCCAAAATAGTCGTAAATACCAGTTCTTGCTTGCTCTTTTAGCCCTGAATGCTCTATTTCGCGAGCGACCGGCGATCCGGAAAGCCGTTCTCCGGCATATTTATCCAATGCAACCGGGTTTTCCGTTCCTAGCCCGCGTCGGTAAGATGCCATCCCGGCGTTCGGCCGGTTGCCGGTAGACCCTGTGAGGGGAATTTCGCGTGATGCCCAACAAGCGGACCATCCTGATCGTCGATGACGACAACGAACTGCGCGAAGCGCTGGTCGAGCAATTGGCGCTGCACGATGAGTTCGAGATCCTGGCGGTCGAGACCGGCACCAAGGGCGTGCAGGCCGCCAAAGGCGGGCAGGTCGATCTGGTGCTGATGGATGTCGGGCTGCCGGATGTCGACGGCCGTGAGGCGGTGCGTATTTTGCGCAAGAACGGATTCAAGGCGCCGATCATCATGCTGACCGGCCACGACACCGACTCGGATACCATTCTCGGGCTGGAATCTGGCGCCAACGATTATGTCGTCAAGCCGTTCCGCTTCGCGGTGCTTTTGGCGCGCATCCGCGCGCAACTGCGCCAGCACGAGGCGAGCGAGGACGCGGTCTTCATCATCGGGCCTTACACGTTCCGGCCGAGCTCCAAGCTGCTGCTCAATTCGAAAGGCGGCAAAGTGCGGCTGACCGAAAAAGAAACCGCCATCTTGCGCTATCTCTATCGCGCCGGGCAGAAGCCGGTGTCGCGCGAGACGCTGTTGCAAGAGGTGTGGGGTTACAATTCCGGCGTCACCACGCATACGCTGGAGACGCATATCTACCGCCTGCGCCAGAAGGTGGAGAAAGATGCCGCTGCGCCTGCGATCCTGGTGACCGAAGCCGGCGGCTACAAGCTGGTGCCGTGAGCACCGCATGGGCCTCGAAGACGACATAGGCTTTTTCGCGCAAGTGCCGTTGTTTTCCGTGCTCGACCGGCAGGCGTTGCGCATTCTCGCTATTGGCGCCGAGACGCGGCAATTGCAAAGCGGCGCGGTGTTGTTCTACGCCGGCGAACTCGCCGATGGCGGCTATCTGGTGCAGGAGGGCTCGCTGCGGCTGGAGCCCGGTATCCCAAGCGAGGGCGACGAAATCATCGCCCGTCCCGGCACGCTGGTCGGCGAATTGGCGCTGATCACGGACACGGTGTGCCAGGTAACCGCCATCGCGCGCGAGCCCGTGACCGTCATCCGCATTTCGCGCAGCCTGTTCCGTAAAATGCTGGAAGGTTACCCGGCCGCGGCGGTGACGTTGCGCGATATGCTGGCCAAGCGGTTGGACGGCTGGCAGCGCGAGCTTAACGGCGTGCAGCGGAAGATGGAGTAGGAGGACAGTCTACATCTCCACCGTCGCCGTCACCGGCACGTGGTCGGACGGCTTTTCGTAGCCGCGGAAATCCTTGGCGATCTTGATTTTCGAGACCTGTCCGGCAAGCGCGTCGGAGGTCCAGACATGGTCGAGCCGGCGGCCGCGGTCGGCATTTTTCCAATTGTCCATCGCGCGATAGCTCCACCAGGTATAAAGCTTCTCCGGTTCCGGCGTGTGCACGCGCATGCAGTCGATCCAATTGCCGGCATTGCGGGCGGCGTTGAGCTTGTCGCATTCGAGCGGCGTGTGCGACACCACTTTGAGCATCTGTTTGTGGCTCCAAACGTCGTGTTCGAGCGGCGCGACGTTGAGATCGCCGACCAGAATGGCGCGCTGCTTTTGCGCCGGGCGCAGGCCGGCATGCGCCTGCATCTCGTCGAGGAAGGCGAGCTTGTGGCGGAATTTTTCGTTGATCTCGGGATCGGGCTCGTCGCCGCCGGCCGGCACGTAGAAATTATGCACGGTGAGCGGATCCTTTAAGCCGGCAGTCTCGCCAAGCACCACCGAGATATGGCGGCAATCGGTCTTGCCGCAGAAAATTTCGATGTTGAAGCTTTCGAACGGCAGGCGCGAGAGAATAGCAACGCCGTGATAGCCCTTCTGACCGGAGAGCGCCGAGTGCACATAGCCGAGCCGGTTGAAACGCTTGATCGGAAAAGCGTCGTCCGGACATTTGGTTTCTTGCAGGCAGAGCACGTCGGGGCGCGCGCTCTTGAGAAACCTGGCGACCAGATCGATGCGCAGGCGGACAGAATTGATATTCCAGGTGGCGATTTTGAGAGGCATGACGGGAAAGATAAGCTGCTGGGTGTACGAATTCCATTCGTCATGGCCGAACTTGTTCCGGCCATCCACGACTTACTTAAAGCGTTGCGGCAGAATCAGTTCTTATACTTGTTGTAATCGATCCTGAACATCGCCGGGTCGGGACGCTTGCTGGCATCGAGATTATAGACCGCGACAGTGGTGTCGAAGCCCTGCGGGTCGGTCACCGTCCATTGCTTGAGTTGCATATCCTTGGCCGAGAACATGATCATCAAACGGCTGGTGCCGACGAGACCATTTTTTTCCTCGACCACGGCGGTGACGAAAACATCGTCGGCATAGACCGCGACCAGGCCGGCGTCCTTCATCAGATCGACGTGGTCGGACAACAGAAAGCGCAGCGGCGTCTGCGACAGCGGATAGACATCCTGCGTCGCCAACCTGCGGTCGCGCACCACGACCGACTGGCCGTCGGCGACCAGTTCGATCGTGCTCGGCGCGTCGTATTCGAAGCGAACGCGGCCCGGCTTGGCGATATAAAACTCGCCTTGCGAGCGGCTGCCGTCAGGACCGACCTGAACGAACTGGCCTTCCAGCGTCTGCATGCTGGAGAGATAATTATTGACCTTGTCGATGATGGCGCGCTGCTCGGGCGTGAGGTTGGCGGCGGGGCCGGCGCGGCCGAGCAAAGCGGCGAAGGGATTGGTAATAGGGTCGGGCGACTCGATGGCGCCGCCGCTGGGCGGGCGCGGCGCCGAAGGCGTCTCGTTGCGTGCGAGCACCGAGCCGGTGACGGCCGGGGCGGCGATCCTGGCATTGGAGCCGACGGGGGGGCGCGGCGTCGGTAGCGGCACGCTCTGGGCCAGCGCCGGGGTGACGGTCAAAACGGCGAGTAATGCCGCTGCCGCCATCGTGTAGCCGATTCGCGCTTTCTGTCGCGCCATTGTGGTCGCGCCTTCTCTCGGTTTCAGTCGTTGCGGCAGTCTATAGGTGCCGGCTGTGGCTATTTCGCGGCTCTTCATTGGGATGATTCGAGGCCGCGGCGCGATAGCGCCAGCATCAATATCGGTCGTCGTCCGGGCTTTCGGGAATCAGGATTTCGCGTTTTCCGGCGTGGTTGGGCTGGCCGATGATGCCTTCCTGTTCCAGCCGTTCCATCAGCGTGGCGGCGCGGTTGTAGCCGATTTGCAGGCGGCGCTGGATGTAAGAGGTGGAGGCCTTGCGGTCGCGCTTCACGATGGCGACCGCCTGCGCATAGAGATCGCCGCCTTCGGCCATTCCCATTCCATTGCCCATGCCCGTGGAATCGAACACCGCGCCATCTTCGCTCAGTTCGGGTTCGTCGGCGGTGACCTCTTCCAGATATTCCGGCGCGCCTTGCGACTTCAAATGACGCACGACTTTCTCGACTTCGTCGTCCGACACGAAAGGCCCGTGCACCCGGCTGATGCGGCCGCCGCCGGCCATATAAAGCATGTCACCCTGGCCGAGCAGTTGTTCGGCGCCCTGCTCACCGAGGATCGTGCGGCTGTCGATCTTCGACGTCACCTGGAATGAAATGCGGGTCGGGAAATTCGCCTTGATGGTGCCGGTGATGACGTCGACTGAGGGCCGCTGCGTGGCGAGGATGACGTGGATGCCGGCGGCGCGCGCCATCTGCGCCAGACGCTGGATGGCGCCTTCGATGTCCTTGCCGGCGACCATCATCAGGTCGGCCATTTCGTCGACGATGACGACGATGAAGGGCAACGGTTCGAGCTCAAGCTCTTCCTTCTCGTAGATCGCTTGGCCGCTTTCCTTGTCGTATCCGGTGTGCACGGTGCGCGTGAGTGTTTCGCCTTTGGCCTTGGCTTCGGCGAGCCGCGCGTTGTAACCATCGATGTTGCGCACGCCGAGCTTCGACATGCTCTTGTAGCGGCCTTCCATTTCGCGAACGGCCCACTTCAACGCGACCACGGCTTTCTTCGGATCGGTCACGACCGGCGTCAGCAGATGCGGGATGCCGTCATAGACGGAGAGTTCGAGCATTTTCGGATCGACCATGATCAGGCGGCACTGCTCCGGCGTCATGCGGTAGAGCAGCGACAGGATCATGGTGTTGATGGCGACCGATTTGCCGGAGCCAGTGGTGCCGGCGATCAACAGATGCGGCATGCGCGCCAGGTCGACGATCACCGACTCGCCGCCGATGGTTTTGCCGAGGCAGAGCGCCAGCTTCGAGGTGTTCTCGTTGTAATCCTTGGTGGCGAGGAGTTCGCGGAAGTAAACCTTCTCGCGCGTCGGGTTTGGCAGTTCGATGCCGATGGCATTGCGGCCCGACACCACGGCAACGCGCGCCGACACCGCGCTCATCGAGCGGGCGATGTCGTCGGCGAGACCGATTACGCGCGACGACTTGATGCCGGGCGCGGGTTCGAGTTCGTAAAGCGTGACCACCGGGCCGGGACGCGCATTGATGATCTCGCCGCGCACGCCGAAATCGCCGAGCACGCTTTCAAGCGCTTGCGCATTGGCGTCGATCACGTCCTTCGGCAGCGTGGTGCGTTCGGATACTTTTTGCGCGGTCAACAGATTAAGCGAAGGCAGTTGAAAACCGCTGCCGGAACGGCGCGACTTTGGCGTTGTTTGAGCGCGGCTGCGGCGCGCGGGGGCCGGCGCCGCGTCCTCGTATTCCTCCTCGTACTCGTCAGCGTCGGCGGACGGCGCCATGCTCGGCGCCTGCACGCGGCCGAGACTGTCGAGCCGCGGCTCCAGACGCGCGCCACGCGCGGCCGGCGCGGTGGCGGAGGGAAGCGGCTTGCGCACTTTGCCGCGAATCCAGCGACCTAGGCGAGCTTTCCAACTCAACAACGCGTGCTCGACCATGCCTAGCCACGGTGAAGCGTGGTCGGCTTCCTCCTCGTCGTCATCGATTTCGTCGATAGATTGAATCGGTTGCGGCTCACCTTCGAGGCCACGGCGCACGCGCCAGCCGGCGGCGATGGCGATGGTCAGCACAGTCGCGAGGCCGAAAATGATCGACAGCAGGACAAGCGAAAAACCCGACAAGCGGCCGAAAAACAACTCCGGCAGGAGCAGCGCGGCGTCGCCGCAGGCACCGCCCAGTCCGGTTGGCAGTGGCCAGGAGCCGATGCGCGGCAGCGTCGAAGCAAAGCCGGCGGCAAGGAAGGTCGCGGCGATCCAGACCAGCCCGCGCCATTTTTCGCCGAGCGGCTTGTGCGACAAAAGCCGCCAGCCTATCAGCGTTTCCGGCACCAGCAGCAACACAGCCGCAAGGCCGAGCAGTTGAATTGCCAGATCGGAAAAGATCGCGCCCGGAAGCCCGAGTAGATTATTGACCGGCGTTTGCGTGGCGTGGCTGAGCGAAGGATCCTGCACCGACCAGGTGGCGAGCGCGATCACGCCGAGCAGCGCCGTCGTGATCAGCGCCAATCCGGCCAGTTCGCTCAAACGGCGGCGCAGGATGTCGCGGAAATGATCCGTGACAAAGGCGACGACGTCGAGGTTGCGGTCGGATGATGCCATTATCGATTTAACCTAGGGCGTCGACGATGCGATGCAGCGCATCGGCCGTTGCCGTTACGTCCTGCACCATGGCGACGCGGATATAATCGGCGCCCGGATTGGAGCCGTCGGCCTGTTCGCGCGCGAGATAGCGGCCGGGCACGACGCGCACGCCGGCCTCCGCCCACAGCCGTTTGGTCACGATCTCGCTGCCGCCGAATTTCGATACGTCGAGCCAGAGAAAGAATCCGCCCTCCGGGCGCACGTAGCCGTAGCGGTCGCCGATGATCTGGTCGGCGAGATCGAATTTGGCCGAATACATTTCGCGGTTTTTTTCGACATGCGCTTCGTCGTTGTAGGCCGCGACGGCGACATGCTGCGCCGGGGCCGGCACTTGCGGGGCAGCGACGTTGCGCAGTTCGAGAAAGGCGGCGAGGAAGTTCTTGTCGCCCGCGGCAAAGCCGATGCGCAAGCCAGGCAGGTTCGACCGCTTGGAGAGCGAATGAAACACCACCGTGTTGGTAAAGCCCGCGCCCGACGCTTCCAGCATGCCGGCCGGCTGGTGCTCGCTGTAAATTTCACAATAGCATTCGTCGGCGAAAACCAGAAATCCAAAGCGGCGCGACAGCGCGGCGAGCTTGTCGAGATAGGCGCGATCCGCCACCGCGCCTTGCGGGTTCGACGGCGAGGCAAGATAGAAGGCGGCGGTGCGCTTCAAGAGTGCGTCGTCGAGCCCGTCGATGTCAGGTAGGAAGCCGCTTTCGCGCGTCGCCGGCAGATAGACCGGCTCGCAGCCGGCGGCGAGCGCACCGGCGGCATAAGCGGCGTAAAACGGATTGGGGATCAGCATGGCCGGTGTGCCAGCGCGTGGGTTCACCCAGCGCGTGGCCGCCATGGCGGCGAGGAAAAGACCCTCGCGCGTGCCGTTGAGCACCAGCACTTCGCTGTCGGGATCGACCGGCTTTTCCAGTTTGTAACGGCGGCCGAGCCATTGCGCGGCGGCTGTCCGGAAAGCCTCGATGCCTTTGTTCGCCGGATAGCGGCCGAACTCGTTGATATGGGCGGCCAGCACGGGGCCGACGAATTCAGGGATAGGGTGCTGCGGCTCGCCGACCGAGAGATTGATAACCGGCTTTCCCGGCTCGATGCCGGCAATGAGATCGGTCAGGCGCACGAAAGGCGAGCGGCTGTTTTCGGCGGCGGTTTCGGCCGGAGTTAGCTCGCGCTGGGCGGTCATCATCGGCATGGGCACATGGCTACTGGAAAGCGAGCGACGGCGCCCGCGGCGCAAGGGTGAAGCACATTACGGGGGGCGAGGTTAAGACCCGATTAACCATCGGGCAGCGGCCACAGCAGGCCCCAATAAGAGAGGCCCCCGGCTCTTGCGAGCCGAGGGCCTCAACGGAAGGGACAGTGCCGGGTTTCCGCCCCTACCGCTAGCTGGTCACTTCATTGGCGCGTGATCTTGTCCGAAAACCGGTATCCACTTTTCGGGATCACGCGCACGGCGCCCGGCCGAAGCCGCGCGCCGGTAAGGCTTGTTACTGCACCACCTCGCCGTGCAGGGCGATGTCGAGACCTTCGCGCTCGGCTTCTTCGGGGACGCGCAGGCCGATGACCATCTTGATCACGAACAGGATGATCAGGGTGGCGACGGCGTCGTAGATCAAGGTGCCGAGGATGCCGTAAACCTGGATCATCACCTGGCCGGCATTGCCGTCGATCAGGCCGCTGCCGAGAGCGTTGATCGCTTTCTTGGCGAACACGCCGGTCAACAGAGCGCCGATGATGCCGCCGACCGCGTGCACGCCGAAGGCGTCCAAGCTGTCGTCGTAGCCGAACATGTGCTTGAGGCTGGTCGCGCCCCAGTAGCAGCCGATACCGGCGCAGACGCCGATAACGAGCGCGCCGACCGGATCGACGAAGCCGGAAGCCGGAGTGATCGCAACCAGACCGGCGACCGCGCCCGAGCAGATGCCGAGAACGGAGGGCTTGCCCTTGAGCATCCATTCCGCGAACATCCACGAAAGCGCCGCCGTACCGGTGGCGATCTGCGTGACGGCCATCGCCATGCCGGCGGTGCCGTTAGCGGCAACGGCCGAACCGGCGTTGAAGCCGAACCAGCCGACCCACAGCAGCGAGGCGCCGATCAAGGTGAGCACGAGGTTGTGCGGCGCCATGTTTTCGGTGCCGAGGCCTTTGCGCTTGCCGAGCATGAGAGCGCAGCAAAGACCGGCGACGCCCGCGTTGATGTGCACGACGGTGCCGCCGGCGAAGTCGAGCACGCCGAGACCGCCGAGCCAGCCGCCGCCCCACACCCAGTGGGCGATCGGGGAGTAGACCAACAGCGACCACAGACCCATGAACCACATCATGGCCGAGAACTTCATGCGGTCGGCGAACGCGCCGCAAATCAGCGCCGGGGTGATGATGGCGAAGGTCATCTGGAACGACATGTAGACCGACTCAGGAATCGTCGCCGCCAGCGGGCTGACGACATCGACGCCCATCCCCATCAGCAGGAAGCGCGAATTTCCGCCGAGATAAGCGCTGCCGTCGGTGAACGCCCAGCTATAGCCGATGACCATCCAGAGCACGGTCACCAAACAGGTGATCGCAAAGCTCTGCATCACGGTCGCCAGCACGTTCTTCTTGCGGACCATGCCGCCGTAGAACAGCGCCAGACCCGGGATGGTCATCATCAGCACGAGCGCCATCGAGGTGAGCATCCAGGCGGTGTCGCCGGAATCCGTCTTACACGCGCTCAGGATGGGCGGCTTGGCGGCCGCGTCGCAAGCCGGCATCGGCGCCGGTGCGGCGGCCGGAGCGGCTGCCGCCGGAGGCGCCGCCGGCGCTGTCGTCTGGGCGTACGAGGAATTGTACGCCGCTACGCTCAGAAACAATCCGAGCAAAATTCCGAGTGCGAGAGATATCAGCCCCGCACGGGATGGTTTCTTCAACGTCATGGTCTAACTCCTGTCGGTAATGTTTGCGGTGCGGGTGACTAGAGGGCCGCTGCGTCGGTTTCGCCGGTGCGGATGCGCACGGCGCTGTCCAGCCCGAAGACGAAAATCTTTCCGTCACCGATCTGTCCGGTCTTGGCGGCGCCGACGATGGCGCCGATGACTTTGTCGACCTGGTTCGTAGCCACAGCGACTTCCACCTTGACCTTCGGCAGGAAGCTCACCGCATATTCGGCCCCACGGTAGATTTCCGTGTGGCCCTTTTGACGTCCGTAACCTTTGACTTCGGTGACGGTCAGACCTTGCACGCCGATGGATGTCAGGGCGTCGCGGACCTCGTCGAGCTTGAATGGTTTAATAATGGCCATGACGATTTTCATGGATTCGATCCCCGCTTGAGCCCGTTTTAACTTTACGCAGTGCGGGCGGTGTCACTGAGCCAGGGCCCCACGAAGCACGCTTCGCAGGCATGGCCGCGGATATAGAATCAAACGCCGTGCCAGATGCCGGCGCGTGGGCTATCCAGCTGATTCAATGGCGGAAAATCAGGAGCGCGGAGCCGGCGCGAAATACCGCTTGGGGCCAGCGCCCAATCTCGCGCCAACCCCAAAGGGCTCTGCATCATTTTTAATCAGCAGTTGAAAAGACAGAATGGGCGAAGTTCCGGCCGCGCTATTGCAGCGCCTCGCCGTGCTGGCTGACGTCCAGGCCCATGATCTCGTCTTCATGCCGCACGCGCAGCGGCACCAATCCGCCAACCGCCTTCAGGATGATGAAGGTCATGCCGCCCGACCACGCCAGCGTGACGCCGACGCCGTATAGCTGCGCCAGCAGTTGATGCGGATTGCCTTCGAGCAGTCCGGGCACTCCGCCGGGCATTTCCTTGGTCGCCGACAGAGCGCCGACGGCGAAGACGCCAGCGAGCAATGTACCGATCAAGCCACCGACGCCATGCACGCCGAAGACGTCGAGCGAATCGTCATAGCCGAATTTCATCTTGAGCGACGTGCAGGCCCAGAAGCAGACCGCGCCGGCGATCACGCCGATCAGCATGCCCTGCATCGGCATGACAAAGCCGGACGCCGGCGTGATGGTGCCGAGCCCTGCGACCGCGCCGGAGATCATGCCGAGCACCGACGGCTTGCCGCGTGTCCACCACTCGAGCGCCATCCAGGTGAATGCGCCGGCGCTTGCAGCGAGATGCGTCGAGGTGATCGCCAGCACCGCGCGCGCATTTGCGCCCAAGGCGGAGCCGCCGTTGAACCCCATCCAGCCGACCCACAGTAGGCCGGTGCCGATGACGGCGAGCGTCAAATCGTAAGGCGATAAATTTTCGCTGCCATAGCCGCGCCGCTTGCCGACCACCAGCGCGGCGACCAGACCGGCGGCGCCAGCGCTAAGATGCACGACCAGTCCGCCGGCGAAATCGATCACACCGGCTTGCCCGAGGAAGCCGCCGCCCCAGACCCAATGCGCGATCGGAACGTAAACCAGAAACAGCCAGAACACGCTGAACAATAAAAACGCCGAGAAGCGCAGCCGGTCCGCCACCGAGCCCGCCACCAGCGCCACCGTGATGATGGCGAAGGTCATCTGATAGAGCATGAAAAGGCTTTCGGGGATCGTCGGCGCCAGCGCTGAAACCGAATCGAGCGTGATGCCGTTGAGAAAGGCGCGGTTGAAGGTGCCGATGAAGCTGCTGTCGCCGGTGAAGGCGAGGCTGTAGCCGGCGACCACCCACAGGATCGAGACCACGAAGGTCGCAGCCATGCTCTGCGCCATGGTGGCGAGCACATTTTTCTTGCGCACCATGCCCGCATAGAAAAGCGCGAGGCCGGGGATGGTCATCATCAGCACCAAGCCGGTGGCGGCGATCATCCAGGCGGTATCGGCTTTGTCGATGGTCGGCGCCGCCGCGCTTTGCGCGAAAGCAGACGATGTCGTCAGTGTCGCGGCCAGCGTGATCGATGTCACAGCCAAGCGATGCAGCGCCCGTATCATTTCATTCCCCCCGGAATTTATCGAGCTTTATGCTTGTTGCTTTGAACTAGAGCGCGTCGACGTCGGTTTCGCCGGTGCGGATGCGCACGGCTTGCTCGATCGGCGTCACGAAGATTTTTCCGTCGCCGATCTGGCCGGTGCGCGCGGCATTGGTGAGCGCGTCGACGACTTGCTCAAGCTGCTCGGATGAGACGCCTACTTCGATGCGCACTTTGGGCAGGAAATTCACCGCGTATTCGGCGCCGCGATAAATTTCCATGTGGCCCTTCTGGCGGCCATAGCCTTTGACCTCGGAGACGGTCATGCCGTGGATGCCAATGCGCGTGAGCGCGTCGCGCACTTCGTCGAGCTTGAATGGTTTGATGACTGCGATGACCAGCTTCATGGTGTCCCTGGTTTCATTCCGGAATGGTCCCCGGCGGAATAAACGAAAGCCCGGCCAGTTGGTGCCGTACCGGGCTCGATTGGCCAAGTTAGCGCCAGTCGGCTCAAAGATTAAGCGGCTTTATTGGCGCGCCCACAGGCAAAGGCCAATAAATGCCGGTATCCTGGGCAATATAGGGCAGGAACGCTGCCGTAGCCCCCGGGCGGCGCTATTCCTTGCGCCGCAACCGGACCAGGCCTTCCTGCGCCACCGAGGCGACCAGGGTGCCGTTCTGGGTAAAGACCAGTCCACGGCCGAAGCCGCGCGCGCCATGCAGGTTGGGCGAATCCTGCGAATACAACAGCCATTCGTCGGCGCGGAACGGCCGATGCAGCCAGAGCGCATGATCGAGGCTCGCCGCCATGAATTCCTTTTCGAACAGCGTCCGCCCGTGCGGCGCCAGCGCGGTGTCGAGCAATCCCATGTCGGAGGCATAGGCCAGCACGCATTGATGCAGCGCCGGTTCGTCCGGCAACGGGCCGGTGGTTTTGAACCAGACGTTGAAGCGGCCGTCCGGCATTTTCTTGCCGAGATAGCGCTCGTATTCGACCGGGCGCAATTCGATCGGACGCTCGCGCTCGTAATAGCGCCGCACCGGATCGGGCATGGTCGGTAACAGGTTTTTGCGCACCTCGGCTTCGCTCGGCAGTTTGTCCGGCAGCAGGACATCCGGCATTTTCGCCTGATGATCGAGCTGGCCTCCTTCATCGGCATGGAACGACACCAGCATCGAGAAGATCGGGTGGCCGTGCTGGCGCGCGGTGACGCACCGGGTGGTGAAGCTCTTGCCGTCGCGGATGCGATCGACGTCGTAGATGATCGGTACCTTCGGATCGCCCGGCAGCAGGAAGTAAGCGTGCATCGAATGCGGCGGCCGGCCGGCATCGACCGTACGCACCGCAGCGACCAGCGCCTGCCCGATCACCTGGCCGCCGAACACGCGCTGCCATCCCGATTGCGGCGACACGCCGCGATAAAGGTTGACGTCGAGGGCTTCGAGATCGAGCAGCTTGATGAGGTCGGTAACGGCGGAGTTCATGGATTGCTTTGACCCAACGGACGTTTCCTCAGCAGCCTAGTGTTGGCCGTTGCCTTGGTCACTTCTTTTTCCTTTTTTGGGAGCCGTATTCGTCCGGTGTCCAGATAGAACAAGGACCGCCTACAAGGTTCGCTATGTGGCCGCTAAGATCATGAGGAGAATTGTATCGAGCTTCCTCAATCGAGGCGTAGCTCACTGCAAAATCCAAAAACTGCTCGCAGGTCAAATTTACCGAGTCATTCGACTGAACTGAAAAAACAACAAAAATATCGCCTCGATTCTCTAGGTCTGCCATCGTCGACCATTGGAATCTAACCCGTTCGACCCGGGGCATTGATCTTGGAACCTCGACTTTCTCCATAGATTTTATATGTGCAACTTTTGGCGCGGGCGCATGTGGCGCATCAAACTGTTTTAGCTCAAGATCAACAAGGGACATTCCAAACAACTTATTTGCGACGTCGGCGGCTGCTGAATACAGATTATCCGGGAAATTCTCCATACGTGTATTCACGCCACGCAAAAAGCGCACGTCGCTTCTGTCTGGTTGACGTACGACATAGCCGGAGGGAGCGAGCGATGATTTTTTGGGGAAATACATGTTTAAGAACAAATGGCTTCTTTCGTCGTCATTAAGTGATCGTATTTCATAAATATCCACGGCGCCTTTCGAGCCGATCCTATGGAATATCACCTTGTCGTCGGGGTATTTTCTGAGTGCCGATAAATACATTAACTCGCCGATCGGACCGTTCACCGGGATGGGGTTTGTTACGCACTTTCCAAACTCTCCGGTCGCGCCCGGCACAATATCGACAGATTGTTTCTGCGAAATCTGCTGTTTAAGAATTTCTGGATATCGCTCATTCTGAGCGGTTTCGTCGGTGAGATAGTGATTGAGTTTCTCGAATATCTTCTCTACCTCTGGACTCAAGTCTGATCTCTTTTTTGAAAATGGCCAACGCATTTTGAGCCTTTAGAAATAGTGATAAGAACTCGGGACTGACTATTGAGAAAAATGCGATGTCGATCAAGGGCCGGTCAATTGATCTAGCGATCGGCGGCGCCGGCTTTGCCGGGCTGGCGCTGGCGATTGCGCTGCGTCAGGGGCTGGGCGACAGCTTTACCGTCGCGGTCGCCGACCCGGCTTTGGCGAGCGTGCCGTCGAAGGATCCGCGCGCCACCGCGATCGCGGCCGCCGCCCGCAGGCTCTTTACGGCCATCGAAGTGTGGGACGCGGTCGCGCCGACGGCGCAGCCGATCCTCGACATGGTGGTGACCGATTCGAAGCTCGACGACGCGGTGCGGCCGACCTTTCTGACCTTCGGCGGCGAGGTGGAAGAGGGTGAACCCTTCGCGCATATGATCGAGAACCGGCATTTGATCGACGCGCTGGTGGCGAAGGCAAAAGAGCTTGGCGTCGATCTGCGCGCGACGGCGGTGAGTGGCTTCGAACAAGCGCCGAATAAAATCAATGTGACGTTTGCCGGCGGCGGTGAACTATCCGCGCAGTTGCTGGTCGGCGCCGACGGCGCGCGTTCGCAGATTCGCGAGCAGGCCGGCATCGTCACGCATGGATGGAATTACGATCAGTCGGCGATTGTCACCACAGTCGCACACGAGCGCGACCACAACGGCCGGGCCGAAGAACATTTCCTGCCGGCGGGGCCGTTCGCGATTTTGCCGCTGACCGGAAAGCGTTCGTCGATCGTGTGGACCGAAACAAAGCGCGAAGCCGAGCGCATGATAGCGCTGCCCGACGCGGAATTTCATGCCGAGTTGGAGAAGCGTTTCGGCCTGCATCTCGGCGACTTGCAGGTGATCGGCCCGCGCCGGGCTTTCCCGCTCGGGCTGTTCACCGCGCGCGAATTCATCGCCGAACGCATCGCGCTGGTCGGCGACGCCGCGCACATCATTCACCCGATTGCCGGACAGGGCCTCAATATGGGTCTGCGCGATGTCGCGGCTCTGGCAGAAGCGATTGCCGATGCCGCGCGGCTCGGGCTCGACATCGGCGCAGCGGATGTGCTGGAGCGCTATCAGCGCTGGCGCCGCTTCGACACCATGACCATGGGCGCTGCCACCGATGGCTTGAACAAACTGTTTTCCAACCACTCCGACGTATTGCGGCTGGCGCGCGATGTGGGATTGGGCGTGGTCGAGCGTATCCCTGCGCTCAAGCGCGTATTCATCCGTGAGGCGGCGGGCTTTACCGGCGATGTGCCGAAGCTGATGCGGGGGGAAGGGGTTTAGTTCTTTATTCCTCCCCCGAAGGGGGAGGGATAAGAAGAATCAACTCAACGGAATACTTCCGACGTGATCCTGGAACGCCTTGCGCGATGAGATCGCCGCGTACCAGCGGTCGAGGTTCGGCATCGGCGGCCGGTTCGGCACCAATTGGCGGAAGCGGTAGCACATGATGCCGACCGGAATGTCGCCGTAAGAGAAATTCGGACCGGCGACAAAGGCGGTCTTGCCGAGCTGCGTCTCGAGCATCGCCATATTCTCGGTGGTTTTTTCCGCTGACGCTTTGATCGCGGCCATGTCGCGCTTTTCTTCCGGCGTGCGGATCATGCCCCAGAACAGCGGGCCGATGCCGGGACCGCAGACCGACAATTGCCAATCCATCCACTGGCTGGCGAGCCCGCGCTGCTTTAAATCTTTCGGCTCGATGACGCCGTTCTTGTCGTGCTTGCTGGCGAGATAGCGCGCGACCGAATTCGATTCCCACAACAGGAAGCCGTCTTCCTCTTCCAGCGTCGGCACCAGACCGTTCGGGTTCATCGCCAGATATTTCGGCTCGCGGTTCATGCCGTATTTGCCGCCGATGTCGATGCGGTTATGCTCCAGCCCCAATTCGCCGATCGCCCACATCGCCTTTTGCACGTTGGACGAGGTGTTGCGGCCCCAGATCTTGATCATTGCGCTTCGCTCCCTAATTCCTGCGTCCGCTTTTACAACGTCATGGCCGGGCATAGCCCGTTAAAAGACGGGCGTAAACGCCCTTATGTCCCGGTCATCCACGCCTTTGTGATCGGCGGTGCTTTAAGACGTGGATGCCCGGGACATAGGCGTTCTGTAAGAACGCCGTTCTTCGAAGGGCTATGGCTGGGCATGACGGCGTTATTCGTTGCCGACGTCTAATCCAGCCTACGCGCTTCTTCCGGCAGCATGATCGGAATGCCGTCGCGGATCGGATAGGCGAGCTTGGCCTTGCGCGAAATAAGCTCCTGCTTGCCGGCGTCGTATTCGAGCGCGCCCTTGGTGAGCGGGCAGACCAGAATTTCCAGGAGCTTCGGATCGACGCTGCCGGCGGGACGGTCGGATGTTGGCGTGTCGGGCATTCAATGTCTCCCGGCGCTTTCGCGCCACTACTGTAACTGAGGCTCGCCTTCGATGTTCTTCTTGGCGATTTCGATTTCGGTGATCGCGACCAGCAGATCGGCGCGGGTTTTGAGATCCGGCGCTTCCAGAAGCGCCTGCTTTTCCGGCGGCCCGTAAGGCGACATCATCGACAGGCCGTTGACCAAGGCTTCAGTCGGCGCCTCCTCGATATCTTCCCAGTCGGCCTTCATGTCGTTTGCTTTCATGAAGTCGGTAAGCGCGCGCAGCAGCGCTTCGCGGTCGACGTCGTCCTCGCCCTTGCGCGGCACGAAGTCCTCGGTAAAGGGCGCATAGGTGACGCGGCATTGCCGGTACTCGGTCTGAACCTTGAGTTCTTCCTCGACGCGAAAGCGCGACACGCCGGTGAGTTCGATGATGTAGCGGCCGTCGCCGCTTTCGGCGAGTTGGGTGATGCGGCCGACGCAGCCGGTCTTGTAAAGCTTCGGCTTGGCGCGCGCGGCTTCGTGAGCGCTGTCGGGCTGGATCATGCCGATCAGGCGGTGGCCGTCGCGCAGCGCATCGTCGATCATGGCGAGATAACGCGGCTCGAAAATGTTGAGCGGCATCTGCCCGCGCGGCAACAGCAGCGCGCCCGGCAGCGGGAATACCGGAATGACGCTCGGCAGATCGGCCGGTCCACGGTAATCAGCATTCATTGGCATGCGGGTTTCTCCGCGCGCGTGCGCCTCACGAGAAAAGAATCGACGACAGCTTCTTGCGGCCTTCCAAAGTCGCCGGGTCGGTCGGGCCCCAGGCGTCGAAGAACTGCACCAGTTGTTTACGCGCGCCGTCCTCGTTCCATTTGCGGTCGCGCTTGACGATGGCGAGCAGATGATCGGCCGCCTCGGCGCGCTTGTTCTGCGCGTTGAGCGCGGCGGCGAGTTCGAAGCGCGACTGGTGATCGAGCGGGTCGGCATCGACCTTCTTTTGCAATTCGTCGGCCGGGCCGATCGATTGCGCCTGTTCAGCGAGTTCGAGCGCGGCGCGGGCGGCGGCGACCGCGACGTCGTTGTGCTTCGCCTCTGGAATGATGGCAAGCGTCTTCTTCGCCTGCTCGATATTGCCGGTGGCGACGTAGCAACGCGCCAGCCCCGCGAGCGCGGCGATGTTGCCGGAGTCGCCGGCGAGAATTTTGGCGTAGAGATCGGCAGCCTCGGCGGCGTTGCCGGCGGTGAGCGCATCGTCGGCGGCTTTCAACTGATCGGCGCCTTCATCGACGATCTTGCCCTTGGTCAGACGTTCGAGAAACGCGATGACTTGCGATTCCGGCAACGCGCCCATGAAGCCGTCGACCGGCGCGCCGTTGGAAAATGCGATGACGGCGGGGATAGACTGGATGCCCATCTGGCCGGGAATTTCCGGATGCTGGTCGATGTCCATCTTGACCAGCTTGACCTTGCCTTTGGCCGCCTTGACGACTTTCTCGAGGATCGGCCCAAGCTGCTTGCACGGGCCGCACCAGGGCGCCCAGAAGTCCACCAGCACCGGCTGCTTCTTGGACTCCTCGATGACGTCCTTCGTGAAACTTTGCGTGGTCGCATCCTTGACCGCGCTCTCGGCCGTTGCCGCCGCCGTTTCCCCGCCAAACTGGAGCATTTTCTAAGGCCTCTTACGGTTCCCTGCCGGATTAAATGGGCATCCCGGCTTTGAATGCAATCGTTTCAGGCGTCAGCCGGCGGCCCGGAAACCCGCTCGATCCGGGGGACATGGCCGGTCGATTCGAGGAACTTGACCAGATTCTCGCGCGAAAGCGAGGTGGTCTTGGTGTTGACCAATGGATGAGCGTTGATGGTGGTGTGTTCCATCAAGGCTTTGTCCAACACGACGGTCAGACGGCCAGCTTTGTCGTTGATGGCGCCGAACGGCGTCACCGCGCCGGGGGTGACGCCCAGCACTTCCAGCATCAGATCGGCCGAGCCGAAGGAAAAGCGGCCGCTGGCGCCGAGCAACCGGTGCAGACCCTTGAGGTCGATCTCGGCGTCCTCCTCTGCCACGACCAGATAAAGCGCCTGTTTCTTGTCGCGCAGGAACAGGTTTTTGGTATGACCGCCCGGAATCTGGCCGCGCAAGGCCTGGCTCTGCTCGACCGTGAACAGAGGCGGGTGGCTGACGGTGCTGTGGGCGATACCCAGCGCGGTCAGGGCGGCGAATAATTCATCCGGGGTCAGCGCCATGGCCGAAACATAATAGCTGGGCTAAGTGTTAGTCTGCGCCAGGGAATACAGGAAACGATCATGGGACGGATACCGACTTTTGCGGTTTTGGGTTTTTCGGCTGTTTTGGCGGGAAGTTCATTCCTCCCAGGGACGGCAGCGAAAGCCGCGACCGGGAACGCCCGCTGGTGCGCCGCGGTCAATACCGGCTTCGACAATGTCGAGGAAATCTGCGATTTCCAGACCTTCGAGGAGTGCCGCCCCTTCGTCCTCGCCGGTAACCGAGGTTTTTGCAACGAAAACCCGCGCTATGTCGATGTTCCAGTCCGGCATCACAAAAAACGCCGCGTTAAGGGATAATGCCGAGGGAGCCGCGCGGCAGTTGCCAAGGCCGGTCTCATTTGGCATAGCAACGGACTTGGCGGCCGATATGTCCATATCGGCCAGATACCACTACGGATGCGGGTGTAGCTCAGGGGTAGAGCACGACCTTGCCAAGGTCGGGGTCGAGGGTTCGAATCCCTTCGCCCGCTCCAATTTTCCCGGGGTCGCCCCGGCAGTTTGCACGCAGTTTACACGCAGCGCCGCCGCACCCCGAAGCGCGGCCGATCCGTCCGCATGCCAGCCTGCATTAAAATCATCGGCCATCGTAATATCCAAGTCGGCGTTCAAGTCAGTATCAAAGTCGGCGCCTGTGTCCGCCGTCCCGCAGACCTCGACGTCTGAATTTATTCTAGCACTGGTTTGCGTAATCGCCAAAAACGTCGCCGGCCAAACCATTATTGGCGGTCGCTGCGGGACGGTATGCGATCTTGCGCCCCCGATTACCCACGTTACTCCGTAGGTAACGCCTCGCGCGCCGGCGCCGAGCATGCAGCATTACCGATAGCGCTCAACATGATGCCGCTGCCCGGTCACGTCGCAAAGCTTCGTCTCGCTGTGCTAGCCTGACGCTCGCATCACCAGCAGTCGTCATTGCGCTTGACGATTCTGTCGCCGCCTTGCCAATGAATGTAATGTTCCACCGGTCGACTTTCAATCGAAGCGATTGCTCCCCATGACGCCGCGCCGCACATCGACGAAGAAAAAACGTTCCAAGCCCGCCGGCAAATCGCGCGCGCGCCAGATCAGCAATTGGCTCGCATTCATCCACCCCCACCTTGGTCGCTACGTCACGTTGCCGAGCGGGGACCAGAAAAAATATTTTGAGCGCCTGTCGGAAGAAATGCGTCAGTTGGAGATCGATGAAGGTGGTCGCCGGGACGCGCCGGGCCCGAGCGTCAATACGTTGCGCCGCTACATGGCCGCGGCGCAGTTCCTGGAAAGCCACGGGATCGTGAAGTTTCCGGCCGGGCGCCCTCGCATGCCGGCCGCCGCGGTCGAGGCGATTGTGCGCATCAGCAAACGGGATCCGGCCTATGCGCAAACGTTGCTCGCCGACCTGATGGCCGGACGGCAGACCATCCGCCGGCTGCGGACCGAACTGGAGGGCATGCCAGAGCAGGGTCTGGCGCCGGACCCGAATATCCGGAAATTCTCTTATGAAGAATTGCGGCAAGCGCTCAGCAAGTTTGCCAGCGGACTATTCGGCAAGCCGGTTGCGCCCACGGAATTCCAGCTGACCGAATTTGAGTTCGAGCCGGACGTCGTCCCGGTCGCAACGTTCGACCCGCTGGCGCAGCCGTTCGCCACCGGCGAGTTTGGTGATGGCAGGCGGGTTGCTATCTTCGATGAAAGCACCGTGCGCTGGAAAGTCTCCCCAGACCGGGCCAGGCGCGAATTCAAGCGCAACATCGCGGTGGCGACGACCCTGTTCGATATAGTGGCCGTGTGCTACACCACATTGCAGTCCGACGTCGACGACATGCGTGCCAGGATGTTGGATCACTGCCGAAAGCGCGTCCTGGTGCTGACGGGCGTGCTTGCTTCGGAAGTTGGCGAGCATCTCGAACCAATGACGCACTTCAAACAGTAGTGACGGTTTCTCTATCCGGCGTCGGCACCTGCCGCGATTGAGCTCAACTCGCTCGACCGATGCCGTGGTTACTCTTCTGGATAGAGCAGAGGCTTCCTAAATCGAAGGTCGGAGGTTCGACTCCTCTCGGGACCGCCAGTTTAGGTCGTAACTACTTCATTTTTCGGGGTTCTTTAGGTGGGGCCGGTTTACCTACCAACAAAGTAACCAACAAAACAAAATGCAGCCATAGCCGCCGGAGGCGCTGGATGGGCTCAATACGGTGAGATGCTTTTTTCGACGCAACGCATTTGCGCGTAGGCGACGGGCGAGTAAAAAAACCACCTCGCATTTATTGCCGCGTGTGTCGGCACGCTCTCTTTGTAAACAAGCCGCACCCACGCGGCGGCCGCCGCTCTATCAAAAAGTGGGTTCCGGATTGCGGACCAAGCAGCGTGCGGGTTTTTCAGTAAAGGTAGAAAGATAAGACACGCCGCTCGGGTCGCGGAATTCCCTCAATCAAAAGCATAGGACGCGAAATCCTCAAAGTTGCGTGGCAACAGTGTGGTGGCGACGGTGTAGAGAATATCGCCGATGTGGCGGGAGAAATCCTTCATCAGTTTGTACTGCTTGTAATCTTCCTGACCCAAAATGTCGTAGCCGGAGTGTTCGATCAGTTCCTCCAGCCTGCTGGTTTCATCCTTCCAATGCGCCGCGCGTTGAGTTCGCTCGTACACACTCAATATTTTGGCATCCGGAAGCGTGAAGACGCGAACCTGCTTCAAAAATTCGGTATCATCCTTGCAACGGCGCCATATCTCGTACAGTTCGTACATGCAGTATGGCGATTTGAGATATTTGTCGCTCAAGACCACGATGACGCGATCGCCGGCCACTAGACGCTTCATGAATTTCGGGATGCTGTCGCCGAAGTGCATCACGTCCTTGTCACGTAAGACGGTGATCTTTCTTCGCCGGGCACCCTCGCAAATGCGGTTGACGGCGTCTTCGCGTTTTCGTCCTTCCGGCGTATCGTCGCCCCACGCGTAGGACACGAAATATTCCGGTTTCTTGACCGGCTCCTGCGCGAACTTCAATGAGGGCGCAGAGGCCTGTTTCTCGCCGCCGCGGGCCACGTCATCGGCCAGCGCGTCGCGGGGCGGCTCCGCTTGCCCGGGGGTCGATCTAATTCCAATCCTGTTTTCTTCCTCGCCGACTATCTTGGCCAAGCGTTTAAGCAGCAAGGCGGCGCGTCCTCGCTGGGTCTGCACTGTGATGCGGCCCTGCCAGGGGCCGGTCATGGTCTGCTCGATCAATCCACGGCTGCCGGTGGATGTCTCATAGAGATAAACGCCATTGCGCCAGTATGTGGCCGCAAGACCGGCTTGGCCGCCGATCCTTGCCAGGATGCCGCGTATGAGCGCCGGAATCAGCAAGTGATAGCCGAAATCGGCGCGCTCGGTCGGGCGGTCGCCCGCCCACTTCTGCGCGATCTCACTCTCCGGTTTGTCGGGCAAAAATTCCGGCGCGATATATTCGGCCTCGATGCGTCCGTCGTATGAGCCGGCGCGGTATTGAAAACAAACGCCGCAGGACTGCATCATGCTAATGAACAGTTCTTGTTCCTCGACAGCGTGGCCGTCCGCGTCCCAGATCCATTCGGCGAGATCGCTGCGTGTGAACCGGCCGTTCTGACGTAGCAGCTTGTGGATACATTTCTCGCGGTGCAGTACCGCATAGATCGCTTCGAGCACCCAACCCTGGTCGATGATGATACGGTTGTCGAACAGGCCTTCGCGGTAAAAGATCGTGCCGGCATTATGCAGATAGGCCAGTAATTGGCGCGGTTCGGATATTCCCCCGGCCTCCCCGCAAAGCGTTAGAAAATCTTTATTGCTGATCGTGCGATGCAGGCGTTCGCGCGGCGGTTTCGTTGTGTCGGCGTCGCGCATCTCCTCGATCATGCGCTTGACCTTGGCGCGACCTTTGCCGATGACGGCAATGCCTTCCTTCTTTTTGAGCCACTCGACCGATTGCGACAAAGCGTCGTTGAGCGATGCGCGTCCGCGATTTTTCTTGGCGCTATAATGCATAATTTTGGGGGGTGGCTTGAACGCGTCGATGAGTTCGTTGGACGCTGGTGGGCGCGCCTTTTCGTCATCCGCTTGGTCGCAGCGCGTCTGGACAATCAGCGTCGGGCTATCGGCGCCACCGAAATGGCGGATATATTCCAGCCAATAGCTGAGCGGCTGGTTACGGAACATGAAATCGCCATGCCGGTGTTCCAGCGCCGTCTCGGCCTCGGGAGTCCACACCGCCGCGAAGATGGCGCGGCTGCGCATGAACAGGGCATGTGTGCCGTGATAGATATCCTGGCCGCCGAAATCCCAGATTTGTAGCCGTCCCCGCTTGCTGCGCTTTGCGCCAGGGAGCGGCGCCGATGTGACGATGATGCCGTGGGTCGATTCCACATCTTCATCGTAAGGCTCGCCGCGCAGCTGCCGGCAGATTTGCGTTTTCCCGACCCGGCCGTTGCCAAGCACCATTAGCTTGACGTCGGGCATTGGCTCTTGACCGAATTCGAGGTCCTGAAGATGGGCGCGCAGGGGGGCCAGACAATTATCGTTTGCGTACTGGGAAAGAACCTCAGCCGGAATGCCGCGGAGGGCCGTTCGACTGAGAACCACATTAACCAGCGACGATTTCATCCAAAACTCGTTTGGCGTCGCGCTCAATCGACAGCCCGAGCAGTCAAGCGATTGCAGGTTCGGTAAATCCGTGAGCGGTGTGAGATCGCTTACCCGCGTTTCCCGGCAGCAGAGCGATTGCAGGTTCGGCAAGCCCTTGAGCGGGGTCAGATCGCTCAACGGTGTTCCCCTGCAGTCAAGCGATTGCAGGTTCGGTAGGCTCTTCAGCGGCGCGAGATTACCTACCTGAGTCCACATGCAATCGAGTGATTGCAGGTTCCGCAATTTCATGAGCGGGGTGAGATCGCTCACAGACGTTTCTGAGCAATCGAGGGATCGCAGATTCGTCAGGTCTTTCAGCGGGCCGAGGCTGCTCAACCGGGTGCCCCAGCAGTTAAGGGATCGCAGGTTCGTCAATCCTTTAAGCGGTTCGAGGTTGCTCACCCGCGTACTCTTACAGTCAAGCGTTTGCAGGTTAACTAACCCTTTGAGCGGCTTAAGATTGCTAACCCGCGTTGCCGCGCAGTCAATGGATTCTAAATTCAGCAAGCCCTTGAGCGGGGTGAGATCGCGCACTTGCGTGAGCGAGCAGGAAATCGATTGCAAATTCGGCGAGTTCTTGAGTGGAGCGAGGTCGTTTACCCGGGTGTCCCGGCAGTCGAGTGACCGCAGGTTCGGCAAACCTTTGAGCGGAGCAAGATCCTTTACCCGCGTATACTTGCAATCAAGCGACCGCAGGTTCCGCAATCCCTTGATCGGAGCGAGATCACTCACATGCGTGCCCGCGCAGTCGAGCGATTGCAGGCTCGGCAGGTATTTAAGCGGGGCGAGATTGTGCACCGGTGTGTGCCCGCAGCTAATCGATTGCAGGTTCGGCAAGTTCTTAAGCGGGGTGAGATCGCTCACCCGCGTCGACGAGAAGTCTATCGATTGGAGGCTCGGCAACTCTTTGAGCGGAGTCAGATCGTTTACCTCCAATCCCGTGCAGACGAGGGATTGCAAGGCCGACATGTGATGGAGGGATGTGAGATCGTTTAGCTCCGTATCGGAGCAATCGAGAAATTGTAGCTTCGGCAACCTCCGAAGCGGGGCGAGATCGCGCACCCACGTTTGCGAGCAGTCCAGCTCCCGCAATCCGGCAATGGCGGAAATTTTAGCAGCGTCCGTCAAACCCGTATTGGACAAAAACAATGACTCAAGTTTGGCCAATTGAGTGAGCCGCCCGACATTGTTTCCGAATATGTTTGGTCCAAAACGCTCCTCAACTTCTTGTGGGCGCCCGTACTCATCATTATATCCAACACCGAGATTCAAACGGCGCAGATGTATTAACTTAAACAGCTCTTTCGGCAGGGCCGTCAGGCCCAACCCGCCCAAGTCGAGAAAGCCGGTTTTTGCTTCCGACTCGCGACCAATTCGTTCCAAAGCAATTTTAAGTCCGCCGGGGTTCATGAGGCGCATGCAAAGTTATAAAAAACAATGGATCGTTGTGTAGTACTCGGGTTGCCGGGCGTCATCAAGCAACTTGATTTGTGATGTACGGGCTTAGTTTAAAAGCCACGCTCCGCGAATTTCTCGAATACCAGCCTGCCGCCTCAACCTAAAAATTTTGCGTCGGGCGATGTGTTGCGTTGGTGCGCACCCCGACGCGCGGCAGGCGCATAGCGTGGGACGATTAGGTAGGTGCTTTCGCTCGATTAGCCTTTCGGGTAGCCGCCGCCTTACGGCCAGCGTCTTTCATGCTGGGGTGAGTTTTTATGCCCCCGACGCGCTGCCAAAAATCGCGTTGCATTTTAAGCGCGGGTGGCGAAATGAGCCCGCTATCATAGAGCCGATGGTGCAGCGGGCACAGCCACGCCAGATTCGTGGATATTTTACTCGATCCAGTCGCTCGGTTGCAGCTGCGGCCGCGGGGTTAGGCCCGCGCCCGGCCCGAGATAAACAGGCTGCGCGAATAGTCCTGCAACAGCTTCGCCGCGGTGACATCGTTGACGAACAGGCGCTCGCTTTCGGGGCCACGGCCCGGGACATTGAGCGACTTGCCGCCGACCATTTTCCTGATCTGGTCTTTGATGATGTCGATGTCGGGCTCCGAGATGCCTTTAGCCGTCCCGAACACACGCTCGGTTGCGCCGGGCGCCTCCAGGGAAAGCAAATTCATGTTTTCAGGATGGTAGGAGAACCCGAGAAACACCAGCGTATCGGCCTCGACAACGGCTTGTTTGAGCGCCGCGAGCGTCTCGTCTTCCTCGATCTGCTCCGTATACGTCCGGACGCGCTTGGCCATGAATTCCAAGTTGGCGCGATTGGCGCGAAATCCGAACGGAATGCCATCAGGGCTTTGCCACGGCATCTCGCCAATCGAGCCATAGGGATGAACGATTTTGAGGCGGCGCATGACCCGGGCCGCCACGGCGTCGTCGACGCCATAGCGATTCTTGAGCGCGTGGAACATGAAATGTTCGAAACAGCGATCGTAGTTGAAGATGACGAATGTGACCTTCTCGAAGATGCGCTCGATCTCGGACTTCGGCACGCCATCGTTCAGATTTTTCGCGAAGTCGAAGAACCAGGTCTCCTTCAGTTTGGAAAGGTCACGGAACTGGCCGCTCCCCTCATCGATGTAGAGGTGGCTCTGCTGTTCGGCTTCAAGGATGGACTTCACAATGGCGAGCTTGCCGCATAACTGGATGTCTTTATCGTCGCGATGGCCGTCGAGGAAACTGTCGATAGACTTCGCGTAGATGATGCCATCGCGGATATGCCATGCAGCCTCGAAGAACCGTTTGATTTCCTCGCGCGTGTGGTAGCGCTGCTGAAAAATGTCGAGGATGTCGGGATCGCCTGTCCCGGCCTTCAGGCTTTTGTTTTCCAGAACATAGTCGAGCCGCCGGGCAATGATGTCGATGAGCCCCTTTCCGGTCGGCATCTCGGCTTCGGCGCTCGCGCCGGCTCCGACAATGAAAAGCGTGTTGGGATTTCGCACGTGGACGGCACCCGGTGCTTTAGGCAGTACATCGAGGGTGCCGTGTTCCAGGCGAAACGTCCAGCAGATGCTTGTGGCAAACCTTTCGCGCGGTCGTAAGCTGGCAACATGCAGGCGCAGACCCGCGCTCTTTTGCAGATAAGTGCGTGGGGTGTCACAATTTCGAGTGAATCGCTGCGATGTCGGTCACGAGAGACAACCACTACGTCCCGCAATGGTATCAGGAGGGCTTCTTCGAGCCCGGCCGGAAGTCGCTCGCCTATGTCGACATGATCCCGGACCAGCGAGTCCTGCCGGACGGGCGCGTGATCACCCAGAACAGCGCGTGGAATGACACGCCGACCTCCAGGGCGTTCTTTCAGACGGATTTGTATTCGACCTTCTTCGGCACGTCCGTCAACGACGAGATCGAGCGCCGCCTCTTCGGCGATGTCGATACCAGGGGCTCGCAAGCCGTCCGCGCCTTCATAGGCGCGGACATGCGCGAATGGCACGACCATTTCCAAGACTTCTTCGACTTTCTCGATATCCAGAAAATCCGCACGCCGAAGGGCTTGGCCTGGCTCAAGGCCCAATATCCCGCCCTCACGCAGAATGAGCTGATGTTCGAGATGCAGGGCATCCGCATGCTGCATTGCACGATCTGGGTCGGCGGCGTGCGCGAGATTGTTTCTGCCGAAGACTCTGACGTGAAGTTCATTACGAGCGACCATCCCGTGACGATCTACAACCACGCGGTCCCTCCCACGGATGGCGCGTGCGCGTACCCGCTTGATCCCGGAATAGCGCTGCGGGGTTCGCAGACGCTTTACCCGATGGACCGCGACCACTGCCTGATCCTCACGAACCTGGAGTACGCGAAGGACCCGAGCACCGACCCGCTCCAGAAGAGGACCTTTGCGCGCAACTACCGGCAGTCCCTAACCAAGATCGACTCGTTTATCCGCGAGCGGAAGCTCACCGCGCAGGAAGTCGCGGAAATCAACTTCATCATCAAGAAGCGTGCGCGCCGCTATATCGGCGGCGGGCGCAAGGAATGGCTGTACCCGGAAAGGACCGTGACGCGGCCGTGGAGCGAGCTCCGGAAAACGCTGATGCCGCCGGAGCTCGGCCTGTTCGAGTTCGGCGGCGAGATATTCGTTAAGTACGAGAGCGGTGATGTCCACTATCAGGATGAGTTCGGCAGGACCGAGAAGCCGCGGGAGTTCTTGATCAAGAAGCCGCCGGACAAGCCGTTGCGGCCGGGCGACTACTGCGGTTGCGGGCGCGGGAAATCGTTTAAGGAGTGCTGCCAATCCAAGCCGGAGGCGCTGCGCCCGGCCTGGAACGAGAAGAGCATCCGCGAGCGCAACCTGATGCTCCAGAACGCCATCATGAACGTGCTGGAGCTCGAGTCCGGGAAGGACTGGGTGCAGATTCGCCGCGAGCTGACCGACGAGAAGATCGGCAAGATTTACAATCTCTACGAAGGGCTTTGGCCGCTCGAGACCGATCTGCTCGCGCTGCTGCCCAAACCCGACGGCGAGGCTCGCGCCATCTACACTGGGTCCATCCACCCGTCGTCGATCACGGACTTCGCCTTGGCGGCTCCCCTGTACTTCGGCGAGCTGATCATGGCGCACCCGTTCGTCCACCCCGGAATAATGAAAAAGGAGATGAGCCCGACCGGCAACCCGAGGTCCTATCGGCAGGAGTTCCTGAAGACGATTTTGTTCTTCCTGAACGTCATGCCGCTCGTCGATCTCGGCTTAATCAACCTCATACCGGACCCCTGCGACTTCGACTTCCATCTTCGCGAGCAGATGATGAGCATGGCACAGGCTCGAGCTCCGCGGTTCGACCTGAAGGATGACCCCCGCCTGCAAAAGACGATGGAAGAGGACAACCGGCGCAGCATCATGCTGATGCCGCCTGACGCGATGCGCAGGCAGCTCCGCAAGCTCAAGCCGGACCTCAGTGAGGAGGAGGTCGAGGCGATCATGCGCGCCGGCGTGCGGATGCGGGAGGATGATCCCCTGGCCGTCCTCCAGGAAGGCTCGTTGGAAGGCGGGAAAGGCGGCGGGCAGATGAATATGTTCAAGCTCGCACCGAATTTCGAGATGACGATGTATTTGGCCCAGGCAACGGGCGCCTGCATCGTCACGGATAGCCCGTTCCGCTGGAGGGAGGTCCAGGGCGCCATCAGGCGGCGGTACAAGGCCGCGACTCCCGGTCTCGCCCCGCTCGTGACCGACATCGAGCGCTCGAAATTTGCGTTCCCGCAGAGCGCGACGGACGTTGTGGCCGCGGCCTTGAGCAAGACCGGCGCTGGCTACCCGGATTTGCTCCGAGACCTCTTCAAGTACCTTTCCAATCTCGAAGAGCGCGGGGCGAAACCCAATCGCGAGGCGCAGTTGGTCGGCCGGTTCGCCAAAGCGCATGCCGCGGCGCAGGCCGGATTCAAAAAGTCGGGCGTGCCCGTGAAGGAGGGGCGGATGTCATGCGTCTTCCCTCCGGGCGGCATGCAGGACAATACGGTCAACCGGCTGCTTCTGATGTCGAGTTCTGAGAGGCACTTGTCGGGTGTGCCGATGGCGTTCTTCATCGAGCAAATGAGCCCAACGATCGCCCAGTGATCTTTTAGACCTCGCTACCGGCTCTCGCCGTAGCTGCTGAAGGGCATGGTCGTAAAAATTCTCGCCGCCGCGTCCCGCAAGCAGGGCGTGTCGCCAGCCGAGTTGAACAAGCTCACCGGTTGCGCAGGTGCGCCGTGGAAGTGGCTGTTTAAAAACCCGAAGCGCAACGGCTAGCCGGATGATCGGTAGGCCTAACTGCTGCGTATTTACCTGTGATACCATTACGTTCACTGCGAATTTTTGAACTGCATCGTGTTCGCTCCGGCAGCCCGATGTTCCAGAGCTCCAATCTACAATTTCAAATTATTGAGCGATTCCCGATATACTGGCTGCATGCGATAAAGACCGCAGTCTTAGCTTGGGGACTTTTGTTTGGAGGATTCGGTTTTGTCGTCCTGTTATTGCGCTTTCGATGAAGCGCCCGCCAAAAACCGCTCGTAATTTCTGAACTGTCGGTGCGCGCAGTTTGATGAGGACTTAATCCATGGATCAGATGTTGCTGCCGGGCTTAGGTGCCATGCCAACACCCTACGAGGGGGCCTTCATCCGGCTCGCCCGGCGCTGGTACGACGGCTCTGCCGCCGTCGCTCATGACCACCCACTTCCACGCATTATGGATGAGCTCGCTTTATCCGCCGTCCTGCTTGCCCGTGAATATGGCAAATCGTTCACGAATGCCGCTTGGCGGCAGGCGGAGGCAAACATAGTCCTCGCTGAAAAGCGTGCAGAATCTTTGTCGTGGGCAGACAGCCTCCCTTGGCGCATCGCGGTCTCAGCACATTCGTTAGAGCCGGCCCTGTGTTCCGGACTTAACGATCTCGTCTGTAATCTCAGTCACCATAATTCATCGCTGCGTATCTGGAGCATGGAGCTGGCGTGGATGGTCCAGCCATGGCTGGAGCGTAACACCGCTCTTCCGCACTTGCTAAAAAATGTTGCAGACACACTCTCCGGCGTCGACATGGCATGGGCCCTCGCGGGAACGTTTTTCGATTCAGAAGAACAAGTAAACGCCGCTGCGAGTAGTTGGCAGCCGCTTGATTACGCGGAGCAGTACGCCGAGCGTGTGGCCTTGTTCAAAGAATCCGGGCGCCTTTCAGCACAGGCGTATTTTTGGAAGATGGAGGCTGGCTGCCGGCGCCTTATTGCTGAAGCGGTAGTGGTCACGTACGGCGCCGAGCAAAAAATCGCGATAGTGCTTCAACCCAAGTTCCCAAGTCCGGAACGGTCCAAGCATCCTGTGTGCTTCGTTAAAGACGAAGAAGGAGTCATCGACATCGGATGGTGCGACGGGGTCTTGTCCGATGGCCGTTCGTTTCGGGCAGAGATGTGGGCGCAAGATCAAGTCAGCAGTCTCACAATTTTCTTTAGCAATATCGGGCTGGAGGCATTGGACGACGAAACCATGAAACAATTTGTCCAGAATGAGGGATTGGTTACGTTTGCTGATAGTAAGCGGACATTTTGTGCCGCGTTGAAGCATACTGATTACGCTGGAAATGAATTTTGGTCAGTTAATATCGTCGTTGGTGATGATGAAAATACGTTCATTAGTAATTCAGTTCCGATCCTTCCATATTCGCGAAGCGGCGAGCCAAACACTATGTTCAATCCAGTGCAAATCAAGGCTGCCCAATTTAGGAAACGCGATAGCGCGGAAAAGGGAAATGGCGACCCAAAGGATTACGAAACTGACGATCCGTCAGTCCAGAGCATGAATCTGGCGAACAAAAAATCCATTGATGAATATATGGCAAAATGGGCCACAGCGAGGAACTCCAAGACAACACCGACGGCTGGGTAAATCAGGAGGTATCCGAGACAATCCCATGAGGACGCGCGAACTGTTTGAAATGCTAGGGTTTCAGCAGGACTGGGAGGCCAACACCGATCAACGTCCGGCCTATTACTATGATTTCGGTAATCTCCGCCTGACTGCGGCGGAGGTGATGAGTGACGGCTTGCGGCCGTGTTTTCATTTGGGCGGGGTTCAACGGGGCGCCAATTCAATCGGAATGGTCGACTTCGAGATGCCGGTGGAGATCGAGTCATACGAACAGGGCGTCGCATGGATTTGGTATGGGGTTGGCGAGAAATTTGAGCCCCGCATTCCAACGTCTTGGCTGGCCGAAGGGCAGGCGTGGAAAAAGCATCTGCCTTGGATACGTAGGATGAGGGACTACGAGCGTCGGCCCCAGTGCCTAGTCGAGAAGAACTGGTTCCGAGTTGCGATTAAGAAACTGCGTCCACTGGCGGCAACCGCATCGGAGAGCGATTTAGTTTGGCTGTCGTTCGATGGTGAATCCCTGCGAATCGCCGCCTGCGGGGCAACCATTGTCCTCCCTGCGACAGGGGTGGCATGGGGCACACACTATGCCATCAAGGCAACAGCGCTCAATCATCTACCCAGGCGTCTGACCACCCATGTTCCTATTAGCGTCTGGAATACAAAACTTAGCATTGGCAGTAAGGTCTGGCACCTCGCTGAGCCTGATCCGATAGCGACACGGCCAGCGTGAGCGACCATGCTTCTGGCGGCGGTTTGCAGACTGCGTTTGCATTGGTGCAAAGGTCCGAGCGGAGGTCGTGATAATCGCTCTCAACCGCTGAAGTCCGACGCCAATTTGCGGGTTGGTTTGTGGGTACAAAGCCACAAGACCAATCAAGCGATTGATATTCCGGTAAAGTTAGCAACATTCGGGGGACACTCCCTCAGTGCGGCAACGTTCTGCGTCCAGCAGAAGGTCATGTTTGCGGATATCGCCAAACTTGCTGCGGGCAACCTATATAGCATCACGAAAGGGCAGGCAGCGATCGTTGCGTTCACACGCGCGATGCGTGACAAGACAGGCAACCTACCGCCGCTGCCCGGGATCTTTCCCGACTACAAAGCGCCGATCGTGCGGAATGCGCCGGACGGCGTGCGTGAGCTTGCGATGGCAAGATGGGGGATGCCCGGGCCAGCTATTTTCGGTGGCGCCAGTTCACCCGAGGTGGCGTGCTATGACACTTCACGAAGCTATTGTTTGGGTGTCAGCCGGTCGTGGAGTAATGGCTCATGGTTTAAGGTCGGCAAGGCCGCCCCGACCTCCCAGACTCGCCACACGAGCCAGCATTACAACCCTGCCAGAGCAGTTAGCAGGTTTGCCGCATCATTGATGTGCGACGCGGGTAAAGGTCGAGCAGGTGGTTAGCGGTCGCGCGTTCAAGCGCGGGTCGCGCCGCACGCAGCGCGGCGAGGCAGTCGGTGAACTCCTTAGCGCGCGGATCCCGCGCGAAATCGAAACACACTATTCAGCGCCTGCTCCGACAGATCCCAAAAGGCGGCGACTTCGGTGACGCAGGCGGCGCTCGTGAACAGGTCGTGTCCGGTTTTTTTGGCGAATTCGGCGGGCGTCGAACGCACCACCTCCGGCATGGCGAGGCCCGCGTCCTCGCACGTTTTCCAAGATTCGCCGACCACGGCCGGGAGCGTGATCGTCGCGCAATCGCCCGCGGCCTTGCGCAGATCGCGATAAACGGCGGCCGGCCGGCTGCCGGCAAGGAACTCGAAATTCCCGAAACGCTGGTTGAGCAGCAGGCCGCGGTGCAAGCCCGGGGTCGTCGCCGCCAGCATGCGCAGGTTCTCCGCGGCCTGGCGCATCTGCTCCGTTCTATTTGTGGTCACCACGAACGAGAGGCCGGTGACGCCGAGCTCGGTCAGCTGCTCGTCGAAGTGCGTCGCGACCAGATGTGCGACGTGATGCTGCGCGAGGCCACCGGCCCAGTCGACGATGACGACGGATCGTCGATGGGCAACGTTGGCGATCGCGGCCGACAGCGGCGCGAGTACGCCGGCGATCCCGCCCGGCCGCTGGGCGGCCTGCGCGAAATTCTCTACCGGGATGAAGATGTCACCCCGACGCAGCCGCTGCGCGACGCCGCGGGTTTCAATTCTGACCATCGTCGTCGCGATGCCTGCAAGGTCGCAGTGGTACCGGGTGCGCCAGGCAGCGAGGGTTTTCCCCACGCCGGTGGCGTCAGCGGTGAACTCGATGACGAGGGGCAGGGCAGTGTCGGTCAAGGGAAACATCACTTGCTACTCCTGAGTTGGTTGAGGATGGCGGCCGCGCGCGAATTGCGGGCGGCGGTTCGGTCGTCGGCGGGTGCAGCGGTGAATTCCGTCTCCGCGCTCGCGGCGGCCGGCGCCGCCGCGCGGGATCTTGCGCGGCTAGCACCGGCGTCGGCGCCGCCGGACTTGGGCGGGCGGACGGCAGCGGCCGGCGCCGGCCGCTTGCGGCGTCGTCGTGCCGGTTTGGGCATTGGCGTGCCGGGTTCTGCCGGAGTGGGCAGGGCGCTGCCGGGTACTGCAGGACCCTGCAGGATCGTGCCGGACGCGGGCGGGGCGGCGCGGCGGCCGGCGGCGCGCTCGCGCGCCCGCGACAGGGCGCCCGAGATGGTGCCGACCGGCAGCGGCGTGCCGTCCGGCCGGGCGATGCCGACCTCGGCCAGCAGCCGGCCGAGCATCGCGTGGGTGGCGCCGGCGCTGGCCAGGGCGTCGAGGAACGCCACCTGCGCGTCGACGATGGCCTGGAAGTCGCCCAGCTCCCCGAACAGGTCGCGGGCGCCCTGGCCGATTAGGCGCAGCCGGGCCTGCGCCGGCGCCGGCAAGCGGGCGATCAGCTGGCCGGCCTTCACCATGGCCGCGCCCCGGTGCCGGGCGGCGTCCACTTTGCACGCAGATTGCACGCAGGGGCCGAAAACCCAGCGTTTAGCGGCCGTTCCCGGTGATTGAGCTTTACCCTAAGTGCTTGAAAGTGCGCTGGATTGTCGTCGGAAACTTGCGTTGCCAAGGTCGGGGTCGAGGGTTCGAATCCCTTCGCCCGCTCCAATTGGACGCGGATTTTTTTGCCGCAACAAAGTCTGAAATTGACGCCACTTGATTTGCGCTAAAGACCGCGCGAGATGCTGCGAACGCGGTGGCGGTGTTGTATTGTGCCGTTCAAGCCGGCTCTGGCCGGTGTCGATGACGTGGAAGCGCCAGTGTTGCGCCGATAAGTAGCCAGAAGGTGCGCTGGTAAACCATGTCGGCGGGTCCCGACATCACCGCGAAGGCTAGGAAAGACAAAGCAATGACCGCCGAGCCCGGCGCCAATTTACGGCGAGCGCGAATCCATTCAACACCCCATACATAGACCGCGGGCAACGCAAAGATGAGAAAGCCGACTACGCCAAGTTCGGCCAGCAGCCAAAGCGCGGTCGAATGAATGACAAGCGGGATGCCGCTTGCGGCAAGGATATGTTCATTTCGGAACGCTCCAAGACCGGCGCCGAAGATCGGGTGCTCAATAAACAATCTCCAGCCGCCGATCCAAGTCTTTATTCGTTCATTCGTCGAAGCGTCACTTGGCAAGACTTGCGGTAAAAGTCCGGACACAGTTTCGGAGTTGAAGCTAAAGTTGGGGCTAAATATGTGAACAAAGACCGGAACGCCAATCAGGCAAGCTGAGCAAAAGATGGCAATTACAATTTCCCTTATTGTCGCAACACGGAGATAGACCGCGGCGGCAAGAACGCACGCGATCGAAAGCCAGCCTGAACGTGATCCGGCAAGCCAAAACGCCGTCAGCATCACGGTCCAAAGCACAATGCGCAGGATGTTGCCGCGTACTATCACGAGCGCGGCTGCCATGGCCATCAAAAGCTGGAACGCAAAAAAATTATGATTTTGTGAAAATGCGGTGACACCTCCCGGTACAACAATTGCGGGCGATAGCGACACCCCTTGGGCATGGAGAAAGACAAGCACGAATTCGAGCAGTGCGACGGCCGCGGTCGCGCCCGTGTAAGTCAGCAGCATTATCATGAATCCATCGCGCTTACCGACATCAACTACCAACGCTCCGGTTGCCCCATAGGCCAAGAGAACGAACCATCCAAAAAAGCGGTTTACCAGCGCCCAGTCGGTCCAGCCGAACCGAAACGCGCCGACCAGAAGCGAAACGCCGACGGCGATCGTGGCTGCCGCAATCGCCGGATTTATATAATCGACGCGCCATCGCGGCAGCCGCCGTCGATTAATCGCGTTAAGGACAAAAAGCGCCCCGGCCAGCATCGCGACGGGATCGGCCAGATTGACATTGATCAACCCAGATCCCACCGGCACGTAGATCTGAAACAACACAAAGATGGCGGCGGCGATTGGCAAACACCAGGCAAAGGCCCGCGCATAATCGATTGACGACGCAATCCGGGTTTCCATAATCGGTTGGTCTGTATTCGCGCGCGACCAACCAATCATTGAAATGATCGCCATTGAGAGCATCGAGCCGGCGCCGATGACTATCGCCACGGTCAGCGCGTCGTTGGCCGCCACGCCGATAGTACCAAGTGCCACAATCGCGCTCATTTCCCGCACGCCCCATCCGGCTAGGCTAATGGGGACGCTGGCGGCAAACATGACAATGGAGGAGGCCGCGACCAATTCGGCAATCGCCACCTGTGGCGAAACCGAATGGGCGGCGGCGACATAAGCCGACATCATGGGAACTTGAACAAACAGGGTCAGCGCCACAATACGCAGGCACGCGCGGGCGAAATTGCGGGTGATGAATGGCGCGATGGAGCGTGTCGCACTACGGCCGAATCCAAGCAACGCGCCCGCGGTTGTCGCCGCCAACAGACCGCAGATGATTTTGACGAGCGCGGCGCCGCCCTCGTTCTGATCCAGATAAATCCTGCCGAAAATATATAGCGCCCCGCCTAGGGCGAGCAGCCCAGAGACTAGTGCGGCAACGATCCGTTCATATAAGGTTACCGCCACAACAGCCGCGAACGGCATGTTGGCGCGCCGCATGATGAAGCCGCGAGCCATCAATTGTCCGATAATTTGGAAAACAAGCGCGCCAGCCAAACTGCTCGTCCCGACGGCGGCCATTGCCTGCCGGAACTCAACCGCATGCCCGGTCTGGTGCGATACGATTTTGAAACGAAGCGCGGCGGCTATTGCGTTTGCCAATAATCCCGAGGCGATCAGGCCAATCGTTATCGGCGATAGCTTCTCGATCCCCGCGAGAACATTATCGAAACCGTAATAATAACCAACAAACGCCACGCCAGCGCTTAGCAGAGCGATTGAGATTGATGGTCTGACGATCCTTTTTAGCAACGGAAGGAGGCCCAATCGACGCAAAATAAACGAGGCCGCCCCCAGGCCCGCCCGTAATATTGCATGTGCTCCGTTCCTTCGTCCGCTCCGACCGGTTTCAAACCCGGACATTAATTTAAAATCGGTAGGCGGCAATTCCAGTGAGGTCATCGTCAGGGCGCCAAGCAGGAAGCTTTTTGTGTTAACGCGGCGAATCGTTGCTAGGATTTTATCCGAATTTCGCACACCGGCTTAGCGCTAATTCCGGTCTAGTGGCTCGCGACCGTTAAGACCGCGGTCGATACCCTCCCGATATTGATGTTATTGACGCCGGAGGTAATTGTCGGCCTAACCTGTTCACCGGCCCGCGTCTCAATATCCCGCCGCCAGTGAACCGCGGGTACGCCCGTCGGCGGCGCCGATATAGGTCTGCGGGGTGAATTCAGTTTTCGGGATCACCTCAATCGAATTGGCCGAGGTGTGCGGATCTGTCGGCACGAGCCTGTGGCCGCGCGCCTTGAGCGCGTCGAGCAAAGCCGGATCGAAGCCCGGCTCGACATAGGTTTCGTCCGGCTGCCACTGATTGTGCAGACGCGGCGCGCTCACGGCCCGCGCGATCGGCATATGGAAGTCGATCACGTTGGCGATGACCTGAAGCACGGCGGTGATGATGCGGCTGCCGCCGGGCGAGCCGGTGATGAGAAACGGCTTGCCGTCTTTCAGCACAATGGTCGGCGTCATCGACGACAAAGGCCGCTTGTTCGGTCCGGGCAGATTGGCGGTAAAGCCGACCAGGCCATAAGCATTGGCCGCGCCGGCCTTGGCGGTGAAATCGTCGAGCGTGTTGTTGAGCAGAACGCCGGTGCCGTCGGCGATCAGGCCGAGGCCGTAGGAGAAGTTCAGCGAATAGGTGTTGGCCACCGCGTTGCCGTCGCGGTCGATGATGGAGAAGTGCGTGGTATCGTGGCCTTCGGTATCGGCTGGTTTGCCGGCATGAATTTCGGCCGCCGGCGTCGATTTCGCTGTGATGGTCGCGCGCAGAGCAGCGGCGTATTTTTTCGAGATCAGCCCGCCAACCGGCATGTTCACCTTGTCGGGGTCTCCCATATAGACCGCGCGGTCGGCATAGGCGCGCTTCATCGCTTCGATTTCATCGTGCAGCGCTTCCTCGCGCGGCAGCTTGCCGAGATCGTAGCCTTCCAGAATGTTGAGCATTTCGATCAGATGCACGCCACCGGACGAAGGCGGGGGCACCGAGATAATGTCATAGCCGCGATAGCTGCCGCGCACCACCGGACGTTCGATGGCTTTATAATTTTTCAGGTCGTCGACGGTCATGACGCCGCCGGCGGCGCGAACGGCGGCGGCGATGTTGGCCGCGACCGCGCCCTGGTAAAATCCATTAGCGCCTTTATCGGCGATGGCCTGTAGCGTCTCGGCGAGATCGGACTGGATCAGCCGGTCGCCGGCGCGCAAAGGCTGATCGCCGTTCTTGAGCAGGATACTTGCCGTTGAGGGCCAGCGCGCCAGCCGCTTGGCGGCATTCGGTAGCGAATCGGCAAGATCGTCCTCGACCCTGAATCCCTGCTCGGCCAGCCGAATCGCCGGGCGCAACAATTCGGCGAGCGAGAACCTGCCGGAGCCGTATTTTTGGTGCGCCAGCACAAGCCCCGCGACGGTGCCGGGCACGCCGACCGCAAGCCCGGAATCGCGCGACTTTGCCGGATCGGGGTTGCCTTGCGCGTCGAGAAACATGGTTGTCGTCGCGGCGGAAGGCGCGATCTCGCGGTAGTCGATGGCGATGTCTTTATTGTCATTGGCGAGATGGATCACCATGAAGCCGCCACCGCCAAGATTGCCGGCGCGCGGATAAGTGACCGCGAGCGCGAAGCCGACCGCGACCGCGGCATCGACGGCGTTGCCGCCACGATCGAGTATCTCGACGCCAATTCGCGCGGCAGTGCGCTCTTGTGCCACCACCATGGCGCGCTGGCCGGTGAGCGCCTGCGCGGGCGCGATTGTTTTCAGCGTCGAGGCGAGTTGCGGCGTGAATTGCGCGAGCGCGGTGGAAGCGCCGAGGACGAGCGCGAACGGAACGAAAAGATTTTTGGTGACCCGGTGCATCGTTCTCTTGCTTTACCTCTCCCCGCTACGCGGGGCGAGGGAAGCTATCGCGCCTGTCTGTGATAACCCGCGTTCGGCCGCATGTCAGTGGCCGATGCCACTCTGTTCGACATGTTGAAGAAGCCGACAACGGACGCGATGTCCCAGATGTCGCGCTCGCTAAAGCCCGCGCGGCGCAGCCGTTCGCGGTCGGCTTCTTCGACGCTGGCTGGCGAGGCGGTGAGCTTGACCGAAAAATCGAGCATGGCGCGCTGGCGTTTGGAAATGCGGGCGACGCGGTAGTTCATCACGATCTGCTCGCCGAGCAGCGGATTGCCGGAATACTGTCGAACCGCCGCGCCATGCGCGGTTAGGCAATAATAGCAGCGGTTCTGCGACGACACTGCGACCGCGATCATCTCGCGCTCGAGTTTGGAAAGGCCGCTATCGCCAAGCATCAGGTCGTTATACATCGCGACAAAAGCTTCCAGCTTGGCATTATCGAAGGCGTAAGCGGCCAGCACGTTCGGAATAAAGCCGAGCTTGTCCTGGCATTTGCGGAAATAGGCGGCCATCGCCGGCGACAATTTACCGGCCGGCAGTTCGAGCGCGATGATCGGCATATCGTCGGCCGCCATCGGCGCTTCTTTGACCGGGACGCTCGCTTTCGCGTTCTTCGCGCCGCTTTTACCGCCCTTGATGGTGTGCAATTCCGGCTTGCCCTTGGCTTGTTTCGCCTGCGCCGTTTTCACCGCGGCCTTGAACGATTTGCCGGCTTTCGCCGTTATTTTGGCCATGGTTCTTTTCCGCTCCTTGCGCCGGTGCATTCGCCGGTTTTCTCTGTGCGCAGCAGTCTACAATGTAATCGGTCAGTGCGATACTGCACCCGGGCTAACTTTTGTCTTTTAATTCAAGCCTTTAACCGCGAACAACGGCAGGCTCCGGATCCCCGTGATGGCGCCGTCACCAAATGGTGTGTTGCTCTCGACGTATCGGTTTGGAAGATGAAAACTCACCTTTCGCCTCGACCGATTCTCTCTCGCTCATGATCCCGAAAACCAGCCGCCGCGTTCGGATTTGGTTCATGCGCCGCTTAGCAAGCGAGGTTCCACGTGCTCGATAAACTCGCCATTGAACGCCATGGCAACGAGGCCGAGGCCGCCGCGCGCACGGTCATCGAACAGGCCGAGGCCGCGTTGCGCGGGCGCCGCGGCGACATCCCGCAGAAATTTATCACGCAGCTTTATGCGCGCGCGGTGCCGGAAGACGTAACGCGCTACGGCGCCGCCGACATCGCCATGTGGCTGAACGCGCCTTCGATTATCTCAAGGAGCGCCAGCCGCATGCTTCCAAGGTCCGCTGCGAAACGGTCGCGCTCGCGGTGTCGGGCCAGCGCAAAGCAGTGACGGTGATCGAGGTCAGCAACGACGACATGCCGTTCCTGGTCGACTCGGTGATGGGCGAGATCGGCGAACGCAGGCTCGACCTGCGGCTGGTGGCGCATCCGGTGTTCGCTATCAAGCGCGAAGGTGGTCATCTGATCGCGCTTGGTACATCCGAGGCCGACGGCCATCGCGAAAGCTTTATTCACATTCACATCGAGCCGCTCGAGGACGCGACTGTTTGCGCCGCGATTGTCGCGGCGCTGGAGAACGTGCTGCGTGAAGTGCGGCTTGCGGTTCAAGACTGGCGGCCGATGGTTGACTATGTGCAGGACATTGTCGCCGAACTCAAGACCAATCCGCCGCCGCTGCCGGTGGACGAGATCGCCGAGGCAATTCATTTCCTGCAATGGCTGCTTGACGACCACTTTACATTCATCGGCGTGCGCAACTACGATTGCAATGGCCATGCGCTCGATCCGGACTACGCCAGCGGTCTCGGCATCATGCGCAATCCGGAAACGCGCGTGCTGCGGCGCGGCGACGAGCATCTTGAATTCACGCCGGAGATCATGGCGTTCCTTAACGAACCGCGCCCGCTCATCATCGCCAAAGCAAATATTCATGCGCGCGTGCACCGGCGCGTCTATCTCGATTATATCGGCGTGAAGCGCTTCAATTCGGCCGGCGCCTTGATCGGCGAACAGCGCATCGTCGGCCTGTTCACTTCGAGCGCCTATACGCGTACGGCGCACAGCATTCCTTATCTGCGGCGCAAGATCGCGGCGATCGAGGCGCGCGCCGGCTTCGATCCACACAGCCATTCCGGCAAGGCGCTGGCGAATGTGCTGGAGCATTACCCGCGCGACGAGTTGTTTCAGGTCGAGGTAGACACGCTTTACCAATTCGCGATGGCGATCTTGCAGCTCGATGAGCGCCCGCGCGTGCGCGTTCTGGCGCGGCGCGACCGCTTCGACCGTTTCGTGTCGGTGCTGGTTTACGTGCCGCGCGAACGCTACGACAGCGATATCCGCGCCAAAATCGGCGCCTATCTGGCGGCGACTTTTGTCGGGCGGGTGTCCGCCTTCTACCCGTTCTTCCCGGAAGGTCCGCTGGTGCGCGTGCATTTCATCATCGGCCGTTCCGGCGGCGCCACGCCGGAAGTGGCGCGCGACACGCTTGAGCGCGAGGTCGAGGATATCGTGCGCTCCTGGGGCGATGGCCTGGCGGCCGCGCTAACGCTCACCAACGATCCGCGCAAGGCGCGCGAATTGTTCAAGCGTTATCGCGATGCCTTCGGTGGCGGCTTCCGCGACACCTATATGCCGGCGATCGCGGCCGGCGACATTCGCGTCATCGAAAGCCTGACCGCCGAACGCCCGCTCGGTGTCGATTTCCATCACCGATTGGAAGAGGAACAGCGCTCGGTCGGCCTGAAAGTTTGGAGCTACGACCGGCCGCTGCCGCTGTCGGAACGCGTTCCCGTGCTGGAAAACATGGGCTTCCGCGTCGTCGACGAGCGCACCTTCCACATCGAGCCGCCGGACGCGCCGGGTGTCTGGTTTCACGACATGCTGCTGACGCGCGACGACGGCGCGGCGATCGATCTCAACGAAGGCAAGTCGCGGCTGGAGGCCGCGTTCCTGACCATCATGCGTGGCGGCGCCGAAAGCGATGGCTACAACGCGCTGACGCTGGTCGGCGGGCTCGGCTGGCGCGATGTCGCGCTGGTGCGCACGCTGTCGCGATTCTTGCGCCAGATCCGCGTGCCCTATTCGCAGGACTACATGTGGACGACGCTGACCAGGCATTCGCGCGTGGCGCACGACATCGTCGAATTGTTCCACGCGCGTTTCGATCCACGCGCCGACGCCGAGAAGGTGCGCGAGGAAAGGCAGCGCGAAATTTTCGCCCGCATCGAGGAAGAATTGTCGAAGGTCGACAGCCTCGACGAGGATCGCATTCTGCGTCACTTCGTCAACGCGGTGCAGTCGGCGACCCGCACCAATTATTACCAGACCGACAAGATCGGCCAGCTTAAACCGCTGATCGCGATCAAGTTCGAAAGCGGCAAGCTGACCGACGTGCCGCTGCCGCGTCCGCTCTACGAGGTTTTTGTCTATTCGCCGCGCGTCGAAGGCGTGCATATGCGCTTCGGCAAAGTCGCGCGCGGCGGCATTCGCTGGTCCGACCGGCCGCAGGATTTCCGCACTGAAATTCTCGGCTTGGTGAAGGCGCAGCAGGTCAAGAACGCCGTGATCGTGCCGGTCGGCGCCAAGGGCGGCTTCGTGCCCAAGCTGATGCCGAAAAATCCGACGCGCGATCAGTTCATGGCGGAAGGCATCGCGACCTATAAGTTGTTCATCTCGACATTGCTCGATATCACCGACAATTACGCGCCGGACGGGACGATCGTTCCGCCCGATTGCGTGGTGCGGCATGAGGGCGACGATCCTTATCTGGTGGTGGCCGCCGACAAGGGCACCGCGACTTTCTCCGATATCGCGAATGGCATTTCGGTCGAACATGGCTACTGGCTGGGCGACGCTTTCGCATCGGGCGGGTCGGCTGGTTACGACCACAAAGTCATGGGCATCACCGCGCGCGGCGCCTGGGAATCGGTCAAACGCCATTTCCGCGAGATGGACATCGACATTGGGATGACGCCGTTCACGGCTATCGGCGTCGGCGATATGTCGGGCGATGTGTTCGGCAACGGGATGTTGCGCGAGGATACGACCAGGCTGCTGGCCGCCTTCGATCATCGCGACATCTTTATCGATCCGGATCCCGATCCGAAAACGAGTTTCGCCGAACGCAAACGCCTGTTCGCGCTGCCGCGTTCGAGCTGGCAGGATTATGACAAGTCGCTGATTTCGAAAGGCGGCGACGTCTACTCGCGCGCGTCCAAGGAAATCCGCCTTTCGCCGGAAGCGCAGAAAATCATCGGCGCGCCGGAAAGCGTAACACCGCAACAATTGATGAAGGCGATATTGAAGATGCCGGCCGATCTGTTGTTCTTCGGCGGCATCGGCACTTATGTGCGCGCGTCAACGGAAAACGACGAGGCGGCCGGCGACCGCGCCAACGATCCGATTCGCATCACCGGCAGCGATCTGCGCGCGAAGGTCGTGGGCGAGGGCGCCAATCTCGGGATGACCCAGCGCGGCCGCATCGAGGCGGCGCTCAGCGGCGCGCGGCTCAACACCGACGCCATCGACAATTCCGCCGGCGTCAACACCTCCGACGTCGAAGTTAATATCAAGATCGCCTACAGCGCGCCGGTGCGCGCTGGCGAACTAACGCTGGAAAAGCGCAACGCCGAACTGGTCGAAATGACAGACGAGGTTGCGCGGCTGGTGTTGCGCAACAACTACCAGCAGACGCTGGCGCTCTCGCTGGCGCAGCGGCGCGGGCTGGAGGATTTGGGTTTCCAGCAGCGGCTGATGCAGACGCTGGAGAAGCAAGGCCTCTTGGACCGCGTGGTGGAATATTTGCCGGACGAAATGGCGCTGGCCGAGCGGCGCAAACGCAACCAGCCGCTGACGCGGCCGGAACTGGCGGTGCTCTTGGCTTACGCCAAGCTGACGCTTTATTCCGAATTGCTCAATTCGAACGTGCCGGACGATCCTTATCTCGGACGCGAACTCGGGCGCTATTTTCCGAAGGAAATGTCGGAGCGCTATCCGGACGCACTGCATGCGCACCGGCTGCGGCGCGAGATCATCGCCACGCAACTCACCAACTCGATGATCAACCGCGGCGGGGCTACGCTGATCGTGCGTATCGCGGACCAGACCGGCGCGACCGCCGCGTCCATCGCGGCGGCATTCGCGGCGGTGCGCAACAGCTACGACCTCATCGGACTCAACGGTGAGATCGACGCGCTCGACAATAAATTACCGGGCAAGACGCAGTTGTCGCTTTATGCCGCCGTGCAGGATCTGCTGCTCGACCGGCTGGTCTGGTTCCTGCGCAACGCCGACCTGAAACAGGGGCTTGAGAAAAACGTCGCGCATTACCGCGAGGGCATCGCGCAGGTGGAGGCTTCGCTCGAATCGACGTTGCCGAAGGCCGCGACGCAGGAGCGCGATGCGCGGGTAGAGAGCTTGACGCGCGCGGGCGTGCCGGACGATCTGGCGCGCAAGGTAGCCAATCTGCCGGTGCTGAAGGCAGCGGCCGATATCGTGCGGGTCGCCGATCGCGCGCAAAAGCCGGTGGCGGAAGTAGCCGCGACCTATTTCGCCACGGAGGCGTACTTCCAGCTCGACCGCATTTCGTCGGCCGTGCCGGGCATCGTGGTGCAGGATTATTTCGACCGTCTCGCGCTCGACCGTTCGCTCGATTCGATCGAGGAAGCGGAACGGCGCTTGACCGCGGCGATGGTCGGCAATGGCCAAGGAAATGGAATGTTCGGCGCCGGCGCGGTGGAGGAATGGGTCAAGCCGCGCCGCGCCGAGGTCGAGCGCATCCGTGCGTCAATTCATGAGATTGCGGCGTCAGGGCTGACGCTGTCGAAGCTGTCGGTGGCGGCGAGTTTGCTGGGGGATCTGGCGCGCGATTAACGCGCTAATGCCTGAAATGCCTCACGCCGGTGAACACCATCGCCACGCCATGCTCATCGGCGGCGGCAATCACCTCGGCATCGCGCATCGAGCCGCCGGGTTGGATGACCGCGGTGGCGCCGGCTTCGATCGCGACCAATAGGCCATCCGCGAAGGGAAAGAAGGCGTCGGAGGCGACCACCGAGCCTTTGGTCAAAGGCGCTGACAGCTTCAATTCTTTTGCAGCATCCTCGGCTTTGCGCGCTGCGATGCGCGCGGCGTCGACCCGGCTCATCTGCCCCGCGCCGATGCCGACGGTCGCCAAATCCTTGGCATAGACGATGGTGTTCGACTTCACGTGCTTGGCAACGCGGAAGGCGAAGCGCAAGTCATTCAACTCGGCCCCGCTCGGCGCGCGCTTGGTAACGACTTTGAAGTCCATGTCGTCGGCCACCGCGTTGTCGCGCGATTGCACGAGCAACCCGCCGGCCACCGATTTCACCGTCAGCCCCGTGGCGCGCGGATCGGCCGGGCCGCCGGCCAGCAACAGCCGCAGATTTTTCTTCGCGGCCACGATGGCGATAGCTTCCTCGCTGGCATCGGGCGCAATGATCACCTCGGTGAAAATCTCGGTGATGGCGCGCGCGGCATCGGCATCGAGCGAGCGGTTGAAAGCGACGATACCGCCGAAAGCCGACGTCGAGTCGCAAGCAAGCGCTTTCCGGTACGCGTCGAGCAAACTCCCGCCTTCCGCAACGCCGCACGGATTGGCGTGCTTGACGATCACGCAGGCAGCGGTACGCGAAGGCTCGAACTCGGCGATGCACTCGTAAGCGGCGTCGGTGTCGTTGATGTTGTTGTAGGACAGCTCCTTGCCCTGCACCTGGCGCGCACTGGCGACGCCCGGCCGGTTGCCCGGCGCTTTATAAAAGGCAGCGGTCTGGTGCGGGTTCTCACCATAGCGTAGCGATTGAATGAGCTTGCCGCCAAAGGCGCGGTAATCGGGCGCATTGTCTTTCAGCGTCTCGGCAAACCAGTTCGAAATCGCGGCGTCGTAGGCGGCGGTGCGCGCGTATGCTTTCGCTGCCAACTTCTGGCGCAGTTCGAGCGAGGTCATGCCGGCGTGCATGGTCATCTCTTCCAGCACTCTGGCGTAATCTTCCGGATCGACCACCACCGTCACGTCGTCGTGGTTCTTGGCTGCGGCACGGATCATCGCCGGGCCGCCGATATCGATGTTCTCGATGCAGGCGTCATAGCCGGCGCCACGCGCGACGGTTTCTTCAAACGGATAAAGATTTACCACCAAAAGATCGATCGGCTTGATGCCGTGCTTGTGCATGGCATCGGCATGTTCCTTGTTGGCGCGGATCGCCAGCAGTCCGCCATGCACGTTCGGATGCAGTGTCTTGACGCGCCCATCCATCATTTCGGGAAAGCCGGTCAAGTCGGCAACGTCCCTCACCGTAAGACCAGCGTCTTTCAGCGCCTTGGCGGTACCGCCGGTGGAAACGAGATCGACGCCAAGCCCGGCCAGTTCGCGCGCAAAGCCGAGCAATCCGGATTTGTCGGACACCGACAGCAATGCGCGGGTGATACGGCGCGGGTGCGTGGTCATGCACTCTTAATGTCGCCCGCCGTCTCCGCCCGCAAGGGGAAAGGAGCAATAATCACAGCGGCAATTCCGGCTCGTCCATGCGCTCGGGCTTGGCGCCGGGCGTTACCGGCGGCGTATGGCGGAAGCTCCAGAGCACTTTCGGCATTTTGCGCGCCTGGCCGTAAATGACGATCTGCACGGCACGGCGCGGCCCGTCGGCGCCGGCGAGATAGACGCTTTCCTCGACATGCACCGGTTCGCCCTGGGTGGCGAAAGTCCACACTTCCTTGTCGGGGAGCAGCAGAATGACGCCGCGACCTTCCGACAGCCGGTTGGCCTTGACCGACGGATGCAGGTGAAAGCGGATGGCATATTCGTCGGGCGCCCGCCGCGCCAGGCCGCCGGCCGCGGCGAAGCTGTCCTCGCCGTCAACAGTGGCGCCATCGGCGGCAAAGCGCAGCTTGCGGCTGTGCAGCACGCCGTAATCCTTGGCATAGCCGTCATGGGTGGCGAGCAAGCTGAAACCTTCGCTGTCGCCGCGCTCGACCGTCACCTTGCGCGGGCCGCCGACGATCGGCGCGCCGGCGAGGAGGCGGCGCATTGGCCCGGATTCGAGGAAGTGGCAGGACGAGCGGTCGTTGAACGTGACGGTGGAATGCGCGGCGGTGGCGCGCGCGACCTGGCGCCAGTTTTCCTTGTTCATTTCCGGCAAGCCGCAATTGATCACCAGCCGGTGTTGCTTCCACGACATCTCAAACGACAGGCAGCCGGCATGCGCTTCCTGGCTGACCGAGACCGGCGGCGGCCGCCCGGTATCCATCAGCAACACGGTTTGCCCCGCCTCGACGCGCTGATAGCCGGAATGCGGCGCGTTCGAAACCGGCGCGCCACGCGCGTCGTCATAAGCGAGCACGGTCGCGAGCAGGTCGACCGGCGTCGGACCCATGCCGTTAAACTGCGCGAAATTGCCGTCGGGGTGGCGGAAGAAACGCAGCATCGGCATCATACGGTCGATGGCGTTATTGAGCGACTGCGGCGGCTGCAAATTGCGCGCGGAGAATAGCTGTCGTAGCGGCAGCAGATCGACCAGCAATTCTATCAGAACGCCGGGATTGCGGCTGACATGGCCGCCGTCCGGGAGAATTTGTCCGCGCAGTTCTTCGATCAGGCGGCGCGTGGTCGGACGCAATTGGCCGGACAGGCCTTGCAGACAAAGCGAGGCGAAGGTGAGCGCGATCAAAGCTTGTAGGCGCGGCAGGCCGTCGCGGCATTCGCCGAGATTGCGGCGCAGATAGCGGATCTGGCGCGACAGGCTGCGCAGGAAGCGGCGATAGAATCGTGCGTCGGCGTCTTGCAGGATGAATGGCGAATGGCTGAGCCAACTGATGATCCGGCGCGACATGATCTCCGGTTTCCAGCCGGTGGCGTGCCAACTGCCTTGGACGTTGATCCAGTCGTCGATCAGCGAGCGTGCGTTTGCGCGCGTAATCGCCGAATCGGCGGCGCGCAAATGGCGCAGCCACGAGTAGCCGAGCAAGATAGCGGCCCAGTCGTCCGAGGGCGGCGTCATCTCGAAGGGCGAGCGGCGGTCGCAGATGACCACCTTGCCGGCGAAGGCGAAGCGGCCTGAATAGATTTCGGCGGCGCGGGTGGCATCGGCGGTGCGCAAATCCTGCGGCGCGATCACCAGCCGGTCGGTCGAGGTCGAGCCAAAGCGCCAACGCATCAGCGGATGCGTGTTCAGTCCGCCGACAAAGCCGCGCAACGCCCGCCGGGCGATCAGCGCGGAAAGCCTGGCTCGCTCGGCGACGGAAACCCGCGTCATTGAGCAGTCCACCCCCGGTGGCGCGGCCCGATTCCCGCGCACAATCTGTAAGATAGCGAAGGGCCGGGGCACGGCAATACGCCGGCCAGTCCTTGGCGATTCGCGCCATTTTAGCCGATTTATCCCACTTGCCGGACGAGCCTTGCGGCATAGAAACCGTCGAGGCCGCCCCAATGCGGGTCCGAATCGGGGAGATAAGATGGCAGCGTGCGCAGCGCGGCTTCGTCCTTAAGAAATTCGGCATGGCCGAAAACTTCTTCTGCGGTGATGGGTGAACGCGTCACGCGTTTGTCGCGCGCCAGCAGCGCAGCGATCTGCTCCTCGCCTTCCTCCGGCTCCAGCGAACAGACGCAATAAACGAGCATGCCGCCCGGCTTGGTGAATTCGACGGCGCGGTCGAGCAGGCGCTGCTGCAACGAGGTGAGCATGGCGAGATCGGCTTCCGATTTTAGCCAGGGCACATCGGGGTGGCGGCGGATGGTGCCGGTCGACATGCAAGGCGCGTCGAGCAACACGGCGTCGAATTGCGCTTCCGGTTTCCATTCGAGCGCGTCGGCGGCGACCGTTTCGACCTTCAACGCCAGCCGCGTGAAATTCTCGCGCAGCCGCGCCAGCCGCGCCGGCGAGCGATCGACCGCGGTGACATGCGCGCCGGCATTGGCAAGTTGCGCGGTCTTGCCGCCGGGCGCAGCGCAGAGATCGCAGACGTTAAGTCCGGCGACATTGCCGAACAGCCGCGCCGGCAGCGAGGCGGCCGCGTCCTGCACCCACCAGGCGCCTTCGACAAAACCGGGCAACAGTGTGATCGCACCATGCGCCAGCGTGCGCACGGTGCCGGTTGGCAGCACGCGGCCATGCACGTGCTCGGCCCACTTTTCCGCGTTCTCCTTGACGGTGAGATCGAGCGCCGGCTCATGGCCATTGGCTTGCGCGATCGCGCGCGCGGTCTCCTTGCCGTAATTTTTAGTCCAGCGTTCCATCAGCCAGACCGGCGTGTCGCGCGCCGCCGTGCCGGTGAGCACGCTATCGCGCGCTTGCGTGACCCGGCGCAGCACGGCATTGACCAAGCCGGCGTAGCGGGCGGCGCGGCGGTCGGCTTGCGCCAGCCGCACCGACAGATCGACGGCGGCATGGTCGGGTACGTCGAGCCAGAGTATCTGGGCAGCGCCGATCAGCAGGATAGTCTCGGTGCGCGGTGCGTCGGCCGGAAAACCCTTGTCGAGAAAGCCGCCAAGCAGGTGGCGCAGGGTGCCGAGCCGGCGCAGCACGGTAGCGGTGAGCCTGCGCATCAGCGCGCGGTCGCGGTCCGGCAATGTGGCCAGACCCGGATGGGCGCCTTTGCCGGAAAGTTGCTCGTCGAGTGCAACCCGCCGCCGCAAAACCCCATCGACGATGTCGGCGGCGATTCGGCGGGCGGGGAGGCCGGGAACATCCGGCTGAGGAGAGATACGCGGTCGCGCCATGCGCCCTTATTGCCACGAATTGTGTCGGTCTCGCGAGGGCTGGTCGAAAAAGACCGTCATTTCAAGTTTAGCAGGGTGCGCCGGCCGGGTGGTGGGGCGGGAGCGCCGAGCTATTTCTCGTCAAGATTGAATCTTGCCGTGACCACCGATAACGCTCGCGCGAATCGCTCCTGGGAGGCTATTCTAGGCGCATATTCCTATCGATTTCCCAACACGGATTGTGCGGCGTGCCAATACTGGCGGCTGCCTGCTTTGCCGCAGGGCCGACCACGCGGGTACGGCTGCGCGGCATCGACGCGCCCGAGATGCATGCGCGCTGTGACGACGAGCGCGTGAAGGCCGAAGCCGCGCGTGACGCGCTCACAAAGATGCTAAATGAAGGTTCGGTCGGCATCTCGCATATCGGCCAGGACAAATATGGCGGCCGTGTCGATGCCGATGTCTCGACCGCGCGCAGGGCTGATGTATCGACGGCGATGCTTGAGCGCGGTTATGCGCGGCGTTATTCGGGCAACAAACGGCAGGGATGGTGTGGGTGATTCTTACTTGGCCATGGCAGGAGGGAATTGCCGGCCGCCAACTTCAAATTTCATCGCTCGACAATCACCGGCGTTCCGATGTCGACCATGCGATATAGCGCTTTAATGTCGGCGTTGTACATGCGGATGCAGCCGTAGGAAACGAAGCCGCCGACCGAGCGCGGATTATTGGTGCCGTGAATGGCGTATTCGCCGCCGCGCAATGTGAGCGCGGCCGCGCCCATCGGGTTTGCGCCGTCGCCGCCGGGAATGACTTTTGGCAAATTGGGATGATCGCGGCGGATTTCCTGCGGCGGCTCCCAGGACGGCTTGACGTATTTGCCTTCGACACGTGCCGCGCCAGTCCACTCTTGACCTTTGCGGCCGACGCCGACCGGAAAGCGCAGCGCGTGCTGGCGGTCGACGACATAATAAAGACGGCGCTCGCCGGTTTTGACCACGATTGTGCCGGGGGCGAAACCGGAAAAATTGACGACCTCACGCGGTGCCGAATGGGCCACCGCCGCTGCCAGCAACGCCCAAAGCAACACGAAGGCCACGAACAAAGCCGTGCGCTTGATCAAGGTGTGAGTCATGACGTCCCCGCCCGCCAGATGTAACGCGGCGATATTAATGCGGCGCGCGGCGAAGACAGGTAAAAGCTGGCGGTAACGTAAATGGAGATTCTTCCCTCTCCCCGCATTGCGGGGAGAGGGAAGAGGGCAAACCTACGCCCCGGCGCCGGCCTTTTTGTTCTGCCGGTTGTTAACCAAATCGTCGACCACGGCGGGGTCGGCCAGCGTCGAGGTGTCGCCGAGATTGCCGGATTCATCCTCGGCGATCTTGCGCAGGATGCGACGCATGATCTTGCCGGAACGCGTTTTCGGCAGGCCGGGCGAGAACTGGATCAGATCGGGTGAGGCGAACGGCCCGATTTCCTTGCGCACCCAGCCGACCAGCTCTTTGCGCAATTCCTCGCTCGGCTTTTCGCCCGTCATCAAAGTGACATAGGCGTAGATGCCCTGACCCTTGATGTCGTGCGGATAGCCGACGACGGCGGCTTCCGACACTTTCGGATGCGCGACCAATGCGCTTTCGACTTCGGCCGTACCCATCCGGTGGCCGGAGACGTTGAGCACGTCATCGACGCGGCCGGTGATCCAGTAATAGCCATCGGCGTCGCGGCGGCAGCCGTCGCCGGTGAAGTATTTGCCGGGATAGGTTTTGAAATAAGTTTCGATGAAGCGTTGGTGATCGCCATAGACCGTGCGCATTTGCCCCGGCCAGGAATCAGAAATACACAGATTGCCGCTGGCGGCGCCATCGAGCACCTTGCCGTCGGCATCGACGATCTGCGGCTGAATGCCGAAGAAGGGCCGGGTGGCCGAGCCGGGCTTGAGCTTGGTCGCGCCGGGCAGCGGCGTAATGAGAATGCCGCCGGTTTCGGTCTGCCACCAGGTATCGACGATCGGGCAGCGATCGTCGCCGACCACGTGGTAGTACCATTCCCAGGCTTCCGGATTGATCGGTTCGCCGACTGAGCCGAGCAGCCGCAGCGACTTGCGCGAAGTCTTTTTCACCGGGCCGTCGCCGCCCTGCATCAAGGCGCGGATCGCGGTCGGCGCGGTGTAGATGATGTTGACCTGATGCTTGTCACAGACTTCCCAGAAGCGCGACGTGGTCGGATAATTCGGCACGCCTTCGAACATCAGTGAGATCGCGCCGTTGGCGAGCGGACCGTAAACGATGTAGCTGTGGCCGGTGACCCAGCCGACGTCGGCGGTGCACCAGTAGATGTCGCCGTCGTGATAGTCGAAAACGTACTGGTGCGTCATCGCCGTGTAGAGCAGGTAGCCGCCCGTGGTATGCAGCACGCCCTTCGGCTTGCCGGTAGAGCCGGAGGTGTAGAGAATGAACAACGGATCCTCCGCGCTCATTTCCTCGCATGGGCAATCGGCCGGCACGGTCTTGGCGATCTCGTCGTAATAAACGTCGCGGCCTTTCTCCATGTTGACGGCGCCGCCGGTGCGCTTGACCACGATGACGGAAGTGACGCCGCCGGCTTTCTTGCAGGCTTCATCGACATTGGCCTTGAGCGGAATCTTGCGGCCACCGCGCAGGCCTTCGTCAGCGGTGACGATGCAGGTCGATTGACAGTCGGTCAGGCGGCCGGCAATTGAGTCGGGCGAGAAGCCGCCGAAGATGACGGAGTGCACCGCGCCGATGCGGGCGCAGGCGAGGATCGAGACCACGGCCTCGACGATCATCGGCATGTAGATGGTGACGCGGTCGCCTTTCTTGACGCCCTGCGCTTTGAGCACATTGGCGAATTTCTGCACGTCGGCGTGCAGTTGTTGGTAGGTGACCTTTTTGTCGTCCTTTGGGTCGTCGCCTTCCCAGATCAACGCGGTCTGGTCGCCGCGTTTGGCCAGGTGACGGTCGACGCAGTTGTAGCAAGCGTTGAGCGTGCCGTCCTCGAACCACTTGATCGAGACATTGCCGGTAAAGGAGGTGTTCTTGACCTTGCTTGGTTGCTTGATCCAGTCGATCCGCTTGCTCTCATCGCCCCAAAATCCGTTCGGGTCCTTGATCGAACGCGCATACATCTCCTGGTACTTGGCGTCGTCGATGAGGGCGCGCTTTTTCCACTCGGCCGGAACGTCATACATCTTGTCGGTCATCGCCATTCCTCCCTGCCGGCAGCGGTGCCACCGGACGGCTTTTTCAAGCTTTCTGCCATTATGCGACGGGGCTTGCGGCCTGGACAAGGCGCGCAATGTCCCACTTTCGAGGGGGCTACGGACCCCAGGCGCCGATAATGCAGCCGATTATGACCAAAGCGCCCAGCCAATGGGCGCTATCGATGACGGTCAGCAAAACCCTGCGGCCGCTATACGCATTGTTGACAACGGTGGTGGTCAGGACAAAGCCGAGCCAGCAGAAGGCGCCCGTCGCGATGCCGGCGTGCCAGCTCCACAGCCCGCTATGGGTGAGAATGCCGTAGATCGTCACGCCCATAACCAGTTCGGCGACGAAGGAGAGGACAAAGGGCATGGCCTTCGTCAATGCCGATTTGCCGGCGTTCTCGATCTTCAAAGACTCCAGCGTCTTGCCCTGCGCCCCGATCCAGCGTTTGCCGAGAATGCCGTAATAAGCCGCGCCGAAGATCCAGGCGGCGATTGCCGCAACGAGAACGCTGAGAAGGTTTACATGTCCGCCCATGGCGCTGGCCCCTCCGCCGTCATGCCCGGCCTTGTGCCGGGCATCCACGACTTACTATTTTGCCATTAAGCAAGACGTGGATGGCCGGGACAAGCCCGGCCATGACGAATTCAAAGTCCGCCCAACTTGCAAACAAACTTCCACTCGGCATCCGTGATCGTCGGCACCGACAGCCGCGACTGCTTGAGCAACTGAATTTCGGAGAGCTTCGGTTCGGCCTTGATGCCGGCGAGCGTCACAGGCTTTTTCAGCGACTCGACCGCCTTGATATCGACGCAGACCCAGGGCTCGCCGGCTTCGGCGGTCGGATCGGGATAGGCCTCCTTGACGATCTCGCAGATGCCGACGATCTCCTTGCCGATATTGGAGTGATAGAAAAAGCCGCGGTCGCCCTTTTTCATCTTCATCATGTTGAGCTTGGCGGTGTGGTTGCGAATGCCGGTCCACGGCTCGCCCTTGGGCCCGCGTTTCTTAAGGTCGTCCCATGAAAATACGTCGGGTTCGGATTTTAAAAGCCAGTAGGCCATGCGCTTACTCTTCTTCTTCCGCCTTGATCGGCCGCGTCAGCAGCGCGGCTATCGCTTCATCGACACTCAGCTTCTTCGCCAGCACGGCCGCGACCGCCATCGAGATCGGCATGTCGACATTCTTTGCGCGCGCCATTTCCAGGAGCACCGGCGCGGTGAAAGCGCCTTCCGCCAGTTTTCCGCCCGGCGTCTCGCCTTTGCCGAGCGCAACACCGTAAGAAAAATTGCGCGACTGCGGCGATGAACAGGTGAGAATAAGATCGCCTAGGCCCGACAAGCCGGTGAGGGTCTCCGACCGCGCGCCGAAGGCCTTGCCGAAGCGCACCAGTTCGGCAAAGCCGCGCGTGGTTAGCGCGGCCGCCGCGCTGGCGCCCAGTCCGCGTCCCGTAACAATGCCGGACGCAATCGCCAAGACGTTCTTGGTAGCGCCGCCGATTTCGACGCCGCGCACGTCGGTCGAGTGATAAGGCCGGAAGGTGCCGGAATTCATCGCCTGCGCTAGCGCTTCGGCAATGGCGGCGTCGCCCGCGGCAATCGTCACCGCCGTCGGCAGGCCGCGCGCCACGTCGGCGGCAAAGCTCGGGCCCGATAATATCGCCGGCACCGCAGTGGGCGCGCATTCGGCGATGATCTCGCTCATGAATTTCTGCGTGCCATGCTCGATGCCTTTTGCGCAGGCGATCAGCGGGGTATTAGCCGGCATGGTCTGCGCCAGCGATTTCACCACCGAGCGCAGCGCCTGCGCCGGTACGACCAGCAATATGGCGTCGTTCTGCGCCGCTTCGGCGAGCGCGCGCGTGACTTTGATTTTGTCTTCCAGTTTTACGCCCGGCAGAAACTTGCTTTCGCGACGGCCGGCCAAGTGTTCGGCATTGCCGGCGTCAAATTCCCACAGCGTCACGTCGCGTCCGGCGCGCGCGCAGGTCTGCGCCAGCGCCGTTCCCCAGGCGCCGCCGCCAAGTACCGCGATACGTTGCACCGCGATGCGTTGAATAGTCATGCGTTCCCCGACATTACTTATACGCCGCCGTTTTTTTGCGCGCGCCTTCCGCGGCCGCGACCGCGTCGAGCGGCCAGCGCGCGCGCGGCGCGGCATCCATCGTATCGCTAATGCCAAGCGCCAGCCGCTCGATGCCGGCCCAGGCAATCATGGCGCCATTGTCGGTGCATAGTTCGAGCGGCGGCGCGACCAGTTTGGTGCCGACCTCGAAGGCGAGCCGGTGTAGAACCTTGCGGATTTCCAGATTGGCGGCGACGCCGCCGGCCGCGACCAGCGCCGAGGGCGCGCCGTATTGCGCGCGGAACAGACGTAAACCGGCGCGCAGCCGGTCGAACACGACATCGACGACAGCCGCCTGGAATGAGGCGCACAGATCCGAAACGTCCTGATTGGTGAGCGGCGCGATGCGCTCCGCTTCCAGCCGCAGCGCGGTCTTCAACCCGGAGAATGAGAAATCGGCATCCTTGCGGTGCTGCATCGGGCGCGGCAGCGCGAAGCGTTTGCCATCGCCGCGCGTCGCCTCTTTCTCGACCTGCGGGCCGCCCGGATAGCCAAGGCCCAAAAGCTTCGCCGTCTTGTCGAAGGCTTCGCCGATGGCGTCGTCCTGCGTGGTGCCGATCCGCATATAATCCCCCACCCCACGCACCGCGACGACTTGCGTATGGCCGCCGGAGGCGAGGAACAGACAATAAGGAAACGGAATGTTGTCGGTCAGCCGCGCGGTCAGCGCATGCGCTTCGAGGTGATTAATCGCGACCAGCGGTTTGCCGGTGACCAGTGCGATGGCTTTGGCAGTGGTGAGACCGGTAATGACGCCGCCGATCAGGCCGGGGCCCCCGGCGGCGGCGATGCCGTCGAGGTCGGTGAAGCTTTTACCGGCTTCGCTCATCGCCTTGGCGATAATGTGGTCGAGTGCCTCGACATGGGCGCGCGCGGCGATTTCCGGCACCACGCCGCCGAAGGCCGCGTGCTCGCCGATTTGGCTCAGGATGACGTTGGACAGAATTTTACCGCCGCCGGATGCCGCACGTTCGACCACGGCTGCCGCGGTTTCGTCGCAGGTCGTCTCGATGCCGAGGACGATCATATAATTCTCCGGCCTTCCCTTAGCCCGGAAGGGTGAACTACAAGGTGGCCTTACGCCAGTGCGCGATATTGCGAAAAACCGGTTCCCACTTTTCGCATCGCGCTTTAGCATCGCGAGGTAATATGACGCAATCGCCCCTCCTGCGCATCGGCACGCGCGGCAGCCCTTTGGCGCTGGTGCAGGCGCGCATGGTGCGCGGCCTGCTGGCGCAATCCTTGGGCGCCGACGAGGACGCGATCGAACTCGTCATCATCAAGACATCCGGCGATATCATACAAGACCGGCCGCTAGCCGAGGCTGGTGGCAAAGGGCTTTTCACCAAGGAGATCGAGGAGGCGTTGCTCGGCAAGCGTGTCGATCTGGCGGTGCATTCGGCCAAAGACATGCCGACCTTTTCGCAAGCCGGGCTGACATTGACCGCCTGCCTCGAGCGCGAAGACCCGCGCGACGTCTTCATCAGCCGTAAAGCGCTTACGCTCGCCGAACTGCCGCAAGGCGCGACGCTCGGAACCGCGTCGCTGCGCCGTCAGGCAATCGCCAAAAACAAGCGGCCGGACCTGCGCGTGCAGCCGCTGCGCGGCAATGTCGAGACGCGTTTACGCAAGCTCGATAGCGGCGAAGTCGATGCGACGTTGCTCGCGCTCGCCGGATTGAAACGTCTTGGTCTGACCGAGCACGCCACGCACATTATGCCGGTCGGTGAATTCCTGCCGGCGGTGGCGCAGGGCGCCATCGGCATCGAAGCGCGCGCCGATGATGCGCGCACGCGCGAGATGCTGGCGCGCATCGACCACGCCGATACCTCGGTCGCGGTCGCCTGCGAGCGCGCGTTTCTCGCCGAGCTCGATGGTTCCTGCAAGACGCCGATCGCGGGCCATGCGACGCTTACCGGCGACTCAATTCACTTCCGTGGACTGCTGGCGCATCCGGATGGCAAGCCTTCCATGGCAACCGAGATCGACGGGGCGCGCGCCGACTCCGTTAAACTCGGAACCGAAGTCGCGCGTGCCATCAAGCGCGACGGACATCCAAGTCTCTTTGCAAGCCTGTCCGGATAAATTATGCGCGTTGTACTGACCCGCCCGCAAGAAGACAGCGAACGTTCGGCGGCAGTTTTGCGCGCGCGCGGGCATGAGGTGCTGATCGCACCCTTGATGAAGATCGAGACGGTCACGACCGAGCTAAGCACGAATTGGGGCGCGATCATTATCACAAGCGCCAATGCTGCCACGGCCGTGGCGACGCATCCGGCACGCGACGAACTGATCAAGCTGCCGCTTTACGCGGTCGGCCGCCGCAGCGCCGACGCGGCGCGCATGGCGGGCTTCAGCGACGTGACGGCGGCCGGCGGCGATCTCGACGATCTGTTGCGCCTCGTCAATGCGCGGCGGCCCGACGCCACGGCGCCGGTCTTGTATCTCGCCGGCGAGGACCGCTCCGGTGACCTGATCGGCGATCTCGCCGTGCATGGCATCGCCGCCGAACTGGCAGTGGTCTATCGTGCCGTCACTGTGCCTTTCCCACCGGCCTTGGTCGCGGCGCTCACCGAAGGCGCGGTCGACGCGGTGCTGCATTTCTCCCGGCGCAGCGCCGATAATTACCTCGCCGGTGCCAAAAAAGCCGGTATCGAACAGCAGGCTTTAAAGGTACGGCATTTCTGCCTGTCGGCGCAGGTTTCCGAACCGCTCGTCAAGGCCAATGCCGGCAATATCGCGGTGGCGCGGCGGCCGGATGAGGCGTCGCTGATCGCATTGATCGGTTGATGCATTAATTGCTGCGTGCATGCCTGCTTTTCGATAGGATTCGCGCATGACGGAAAAGCGCCCAACGCCGGATCAATCGGCCGGTAAAAGCCGTGGCAAGCGCGCCGCGCCGACCATCGATTTGAAAGCGACCGAAGTGAAAGCGGAGGACACGGCGGCAGGTCCGGCGCGCGAAACGCCGCCGGTACAGGAGCCGCCAAAGTCGAAACCGCAGCCGGCTGAATCGCAAAATTCCGAATCGATCGGCGCGCCGCCGATGCGTGGTGGATCGAGCCACGCGGGTGTTGCGATTGCCGCTGGCTTCGCCGGCGCGCTGGTCATGTCGCTTATTTTGGCCGGGCTTCGGTTCGCCGGCATCGTGACGCCGGGCGATGGCGATTCTAACGCGCAGGTGGCGGCGCTCGAAAAGCAAGTGCAGGTATTGCAGAACCGCCCGGCGCCGTCGTCGAACAACAGCGACGCGCTGCAAACGCGCGTCGCCAAGATGGAAGACGCGATCAAGAATTTGCCGGCCGGCGATAGCGATCTGTCGGAACGCGTTTCCGCCGCCGACAATGCGCTGAAAGCGCTTGGGCTGGCGCTGACCGCGTTTAACCGCCGCAGCGACGATCTCGCCGCCAACACCGCGCAGGCGCAGCGTCGCGCCGACGCGGCGGAAAAAGCGGTGAGCGATCTGCGTGCCGGCCTGAGCGACGTGTCGAAAACCGCGAATGCCGGCGCCTCGCCGGCTGAATTGCAGTCCTTGCAGCAGCGCATCGCCGCGCTCGAACAATCGGCCAAGACAGCGCAAACGCAAATCGAACAGGCAACCGTTTCCGATAAATCGGCGCGGCTGGCCTTGAGCGCCGTGGCGTTGCGCGAAGGGGCCGCGCGCGGCGCACCCTTTGCCGAAGAACTGACGCAAGCCAAATCGCTGGGTGGCGATGAAAAACTTCTCGACGCCTTGTCGCCATTCGCCGCTTCCGGCGTGCCCAACGACAAGAAGTTGGCGGCGGAATTGCGCGCATTGTTGCCGGCGCTGCAAAAGGCGGCCGGAACGTCGGTGCCGTCGGGCGGTTTCCTCAAACGATTGCAAGCCAATGCCGAGCATCTGGTGCGCGTGCGCCCGGTCGATGCGCCGCCCGGCGACGATGCTGCCGCCGTGCTGGCGCGCCTCGAAACCGACGCCGCGCATGATGACATCAATGCCGCGCTGGCCGATCTCGCCAAACTGCCGGACAAGTTGCGCGCGCCGGCGCAGGATTGGGTCGCCTATGCGAAAAGCCGCCAGGCCGCGCTCACCGCCGCGCGCCAGTTCGCCGCCGACACGGCGCGCGCCCTCGGGTCTCGGTGAGGGCATAGATGATCCGGGTTGTTCTTTTCCTGATAGCACTAGCGCTGATCGCGGCCGGCTTTGTCTGGTTCGCCGATCGGCCGGGCGATGTCGCCATCACCTGGATGGGTTATCGGATCGAAACCTCTTTGATGGTGGGGGGGCTGATGCTGGCGCTGCTGGTCGTCTTCATCATGATCATATGGACGATTGTGCGCGCGATTGTGCGCTCGCCCGAGCAGGTGTCGCTGTTCTTCCGCCATCGCCGCGCCATGAAAGGCTATCTCGCCATTTCGCGCGGACTGATCGCGATCGGCTCCGGCGATTTGCGGCTGGCGCGCCGCTCGGCCGACGAAGCCGCCAGGCTGTCGTCCGGCGATCCGCTGACGCTGCTGCTGACCGCGCAATCGGCGCAAATGGCCGGGGACCGCCTCGGCGCCGAACGCGCCTTCCATGAAATGGCGCGACACGACAATACGAAATTGCTCGGCCTGCGCGGCCTTTATATCGAGGCGCAGCGCCGCAACGATCCGGCCGCCGCCCGCCGCGTCGCCGAGGAAGCCGCCAAGGCGTCGCCCGAACTAACCTGGGCCGGGCAGGCCGTGCTCGACGACCGCTGCGCGAACGGCGACTGGGCCGGTGCGCTCGACGCGCTCGATCATATGAAAGGTGCGCTGGAGAAGCCGGACTACCGCCGCAAGCGCGCCGTGCTTCTTACTGCGCGCGCGCTGGCGCTGGAAGAAAGCGATCGCGACGCTGCGCGCATAGAGGTGCTCGATGCCGTGAAACTCGCGCCCGATTTGGTGCCGGCGGCGGCCCTCGCCGGACGGCGACTGGCGGAAGCCGGCGACGCGCGCCGCGCTTCGAAAATTCTCAATGCGGCGTGGAAGCTCAATCCGCATCCAGACATAGCCGAGGCTTACGCGAATTTGCGCTTCGGCGACACCGCGCTGGCGCGGCTCAAGCGCATGCAGGCGCTCGCCGACAAAGTGCCGGGCGATGTGGAAGGTGCGCTTGCCGTGGCGCGCGCCGCGCTCGACGCGCGCGAATTCGACACCGCGCGCAAGGCGCTCTCGCCTTACCTCAATGCGCCGACGAGACGCGTCGCGACGCTGATGGCGGAGATCGAGGAGACGCAGCACGGCGACGAAGGTCGCGTGCGCGAATGGATGGGCCGCGCCATGCGCGCCGCGCCCGACCCGGTCTGGACCGTGGACGGCGTGGTGTCGGACCGCTGGCTGCCGGTGTCGCTGAGCGGCAAGCTCGACGGCTATCGCTGGCGCGTGCCGCTCGCCGAAATCGGCATGACGCATCCGGTGATCGACGCAGCCCCGCCGCCGCTTCCGCAGCCGAAATCGCTCGAAACCGTCGCGGCGGAACCTGAAACGGCCGAAGCCAACTCCAAGCCGGTCATCGTCGAGGCTGTGCGCCAGCCGTCGAAACCCGCCGTGAAACCAATGCCGGTCGAGCCGGTAATTCCTTTGGTGCATGCGCCCGACGATCCGGGTCCCGACGCGGGGCTGGACATCGACCCGGTGCCGGAAACGGCCGCGCCGCCGGCGGGCGATCCCTGGCAACGCATCAAGCAGTTGTTCCGCTAGCGTTTTTTCTAGCGACCTGCCGCCCTGAGGGTCGGGCATCATTGGCGCCGGTTGCCAAGGCGGGCAAGCGCCGATAGTAAGGCGGCAGTTCTCTGGGAAATAAGCCGACGTAGCTCAGCGGTAGAGCATCCGCTTCGTAAGCGGGTGGTCGGGGGTTCAAATCCCTCCGTCGGCACCAGCCTTCGCTTGCTTCGCGAGCTACGGCTTGGCAAGCCAGCCTTCGCGGCCACCGCCGCTCCGGTAGGCAAGCCAGTCTTTGTCCGCGAAGGTTGCCCGTCGAAGCCCGCAGGGCGAAGACGGGCGAGCCACCGGCGGAGATTGAGCCGAGGACGTAAGCCTCACACATCCTGCGGACTTAAAAACTCCGCCGACGAGTGGCCCTGGATCTCGCGAACCGGCGTGCGGCCGTGAATGTCGTGGCCGGTCGGCTGCCAGGTGCAGATTTCATTGTCGTTCACCCAGATGGTCTTGAACTCGGCCGGCGCGAAGAATTCGCCGAACACCAGTTCCTCGTCCGGCGCCGCTTCGAGATAATGCCGTTCGAGATCGGGATAATAAATCACGTCGCCTTTTTGCACCGGGAATGGCGTTTCGCTCGCATAGACTGTGCCGCGCCCGCGCAGCACATACATGAAATGCTCGGCGCCTTTGTGATGATGATTGGCGGCCGCCGTGCCGGGCGGATAGATGATCATCTCGCCCTTCACCGCCTTGGTGGCAAAGAGTTTTGGCGTCACAAGATAGATGCGTTTGCGCGCATCGTGTTCCGAGTCGAGCACCGGTTCGCGCGTCCAGTCGGCGAGGCGAAACGGCGGCGGGCTGTGCGCGAAGCCGGGATCGAGCCGCGCGGCATCCGGAATTTCACCGTACAGAAGCGCCGCCCCGGCAATGGCGCGCAGCGTTCCGGAAAATCCGGGCGGTAAAAACGCGACATGCGCGTCCGATACGACTGTATCCCCGCCGCCATGCATCAACCGGACTTCGCCATCGAGGCCCTGCAACCAGGCGACGCTGGTGGCCGGCACGGCCAGCGGCGCTTCGCCTCCGGGCGCGAGGCTGATTCGGTCGAGCAGGATGCCGGTACCGGGAACGCGCGCCTGCGTCAGCAGATGCTGACGCGTGCCGCCTCTGCCGCATGACTGGCCGGCAATTGTTTTTTCATTAAATATGGTCGCCATGGGCGCTTCCTCTGCCTTTCTCTGCTCTGCAACTCGTTGAGATAGCGACAAAAAGCTGCAAAGACCCGGGTCTGGCCTGTGGCCTTGGGCGCGGGTCCGGGTTACAAGAATAATCCTGTCTTTGCCCCCGCCACTAGCAGTATTAAGGTACCGTCTTCGCTATCCTTCTCGCGGCGACGCCACATGCCACACATTTTTCGTTAGAGTAGCTCCATGGCCAAACCAGCAGTACTCCTCGTCGGCGCCGATAAGGGCGGAGTCGGAAAGACCACGGTCTCCCGCACCTTGCTCGACTATTTCAGCGCGCACCATACGCCGACACGCGCTTTCGATACCGAAGCGCCGCGCGGCACACTCAAGCGCTTTCATCCGGACATGACCGAGATCGTGGATGTGACGCAGATCGCCGACCAGATGAAGATCTTCGACACCCTCGGCAGCGCCGAAGCAAAGGTGACGGTGATCGACATCCGCGCGGGCCTATTGTCGCCGACCTTGCAGGCGCTCGACGATATCGGCTTCATCGACTCGGCCAAGAAGGGTCAGATCACCTTCGCGGTGTTTCACATCCTTGGGCCGTCGATCGCTTCACTCGAAGAAATCGCGCAAACGGCCAAATTCGTCGGCGACGCCAGCTATTTCCTGGTGAAGAATCACATCAACGAAACCTCGTTCTTCGATTGGGACCCGGCGACCTACAATTCCTATTTCAACCAGATCAAGGGCGCGCAGGAAATCACCATCCCGAAGCTGAACGAAATGGCGACCGAGCAGGTCGAGGTAGCCAGCGTTCCGTATGTGCAGTTCGTCGCCAACAAGAACGCCAAGGGCGAGGCGGCCAATTTCTCATTCGTGCTGCGCGGCTATGTGCGCCACTGGCTCGGCCAGATCTGGGGCGAATATGATCGGGTCAAGCTGAATGAGTTGGTCTCGACGGCGTCCGAAGGCAACGTGCGCCAGGCGGCCGGCTAGCAGAGTCCGTTCGAGCCTTTTGTCTTCGCGCCGTTTGCTATTGAGACTTTGTTATTGAGACTTGGCCGGTCACAATGCGAGGCCTGCTATCGCGCCTCACGATGACGGGTCAGGGTCAGCGATGTCGCTCCGCAATTCCGTCATCATCGTAGCGTCGCCTCGGCCACGGGCGGGCAAGACTCTGCTCGCGCGCCTGCTGGTCGATTATTATGCGCAGGAACGGCACGAAGTCGCCGGCTTCGACATCCATGGCCGCGAGGATTCGCTGGCGCAGTTTCTGCCAGGGCAGGTGAAAGCTTCCGACATCGAAGGCGTGCAAGGGCAAATGGCATTGTTCGATCGGCTGGTCGCCGCCGACGATTCGGTCAAGATCGTCGATGTCGGTCACGAAGCGTTCGAATCGTTTTTCGCGCTGGCGTTTCGGATCGGCTTTGCCGAAGAAACGCGCCGGCGCGGCATCGCGCCGGTCGTATTGTTCATGATCTCGCCCGACCGCACCGCCACCGACGCCTATCGTTCGCTGCTCGACCGCTTCCGGGGAGTGACGCTGGCGCCGGTGCATAACGAGATGCTCGGGCCCGGCCAGTATCGCGATAAATTTCCGCCCTCAGGCCAGGGCGCCGCGCTCATGCGTCTGCCAGCGCTGGCGCCGGGGTTGCGCAAATACGTCGAGCAGCCGCCGTTCTCGTTCGTCGACACGCAACTCGCCAACGAGAAAAAAATACCGCTCGACGTTCATATCGAGTTGCAACGCTGGCTGCGGAAGGTCCATCTCGAGTTCCGGGAACTCGATCTGCGCGTGCTACTGGCCGATTTACAGTCTTCGATTCGACTCTGATCGCGCCCAAATTTTCCGACAACTATCTCATTTCATTAAGTAAATTTGTTCTCATAAATTTTCTTCGCGTAGGAACCGGTCGCCGGTTGAGGCGTTGCCCCGGCCAGACTCCCCCGCGCGATCCGTCGTGCCAGCGTTGGAGGCTTGGCTATGTGGATTTCATTTTTCACGGTTGTCCTGGCCATCGCCCTTGGATTTGGGGTTGGGGCTGTCCTTCTTGAGAACAATCACAAAAATACGCGCCGTTATGTGCGCCGGCGCATTTCGCGCGCCCGCGGCTGATCGCGGCGGCACTTAATCCGTCATTGTTGGCCCCGGGCGTAAGTCTCACCCGGCGCCTGTTTGCGAGCGCACGCTCACGCGGAACACGATACTATGGCCGCATGCCATTGCCGATTTTGCTCTCTCGCCGTTTCGCACCGTTGTTCTGGTGCCAGTTCTTCGCCGCGTTCAACGATAATTTTCTGAAAACCTCGCTGGTTTTTCTGATCCTGTTCGGCGCCGATACGACGCAGGCTGGGGCCGAAGCGCTGATCACGCTTGCCAGCGCGATTTTCATCGCGCCCTATTTTTTCTTGTCGGGCCTCGGCGGCGAGTTGGCCGACCGCTACGACAAGGCGCGCGTGGCGCAATGGCTGAAATTCGCCGAGATATTTGTCGCGGCGATCGCCGTGCTCGGTTATGCGCGCCAGTCGATTGTCATCATGTTTGTGGCGCTGGCCGGTTTTGGCATCATCGCCGCGCTGTTCGGGCCGCTCAAATACGGCATTCTGCCGGATCATCTCGAACGCGAGAAGTTGCCGAGCGCCAATGCGCTGATCGAAGGCGCGACCTTCATTGCCATACTCACCGGCACCATTGTTGGCGGGCTGGCCGCGCATTCCGGCGGCGCCAGGATTTTCGGCTTTCTAGCGATCGGTTTCGCGGCGGCTTGTTTCTTGTCGGCGTTGCGCATTCCGCCGACCGGCGAGGGCGCGCCGCATCTGACCGTCACGCGCAATATCATGACGTCGACTGCCGCCATGCTGCGCCATCTGCGCGCAGACAGCAGGCTGTGGTGGGGCGCTATGGTGACAAGCTGGTTCTGGCTGGTCGGCATCGTGGTGTTGTCGCTGCTGCCGCCGCTAATCAAGACGCTGATCGGCGGCAATGAGGACACAGTCACCGCTTATCTCGCGCTGTTCTCGATCGCGGTCGGAGTCGGCTCCGGCCTCGCGGCGCTGATAGCGCGCGGGCGCATCGTGTTGAAAACCACGCTGATGGGCGCCGTGCTGCTCGGCGTCTTCGCGCTCGATCTGGGAGCGACAGCCTTCGGCGTTGCGCCGGCGTTGTCGCCGCAAGGGCCGGAGATTGTCCTGGCATCGACGCTGGGTTTGCGCGCCGCCATCGATCTTGGCGGCCTCGCAATTGCCGGCGGCCTGTTCATCGTGCCGGCTTTCGCGGCCGTGCAGGCCTGGTCCGACGCCGATTACCGCGCCCGCACGGTCGCGGCGGTGAACGTGCTCAATGCTGCTTTCATGACGGGCGCAACCGTGCTGGTGGCGCTGCTGCAGAAATTCGGCGTTACCGTGCCGATGCTGTTTTTAGGCATTGGTATTGCGACATTCATCGTCGCGGCGGCGATCTGGCGGACGATGCCGGCATCTGCTGCTGCTCCGGTGGAGCCTTGATAATTGGGGCTGAGCGCTCAGCAAGCCGTTGCTCTTTAATATGTAATTTATGACGGAACTGTCTTCTTTATGCCGGTGAGCATATGGGGTTCGCGGCTATTTAAATAAATTATTTTTACGCCCGGTTTGGGCATGCGCAGCTTCGTGGTCATTGGTGTCAGCGTCAACCTTGCCACTGCATTGCGGGATTTCCCGCGCAGCGCCTGACCACGGATCGGCAATCCATTGCAGGAGAAGATATGCGTTACACGATTTTGACCCTTGTGGCGCTGACCGTCGGAATGGCGACCCCGGCATTCGCGGAAGTGGAGAGCTTGACTACCTCGCCGCAACAAATTGCTTCCGCGTTGCCGAACTTCAACGACTGTTACCGGCTCGCTTGGGTACGCGGCGTTCATGTCGAGCAGAATGAGTTGCCGGCATGGACCGAGGAATGCATGGCCGGACGCATCCCTTTTGACAGCGGCTTCCACGCCGACTCCGTTGTCCCGGACCAAAAATAACCGGACGTTGTGGAAGCGCGCCGCCGTCCGCTTGCGCGATGGCGCGTCAGCTTTTTGCGTGTAGCGCCAATACACGGTCGACCATTTCCCCGGCGACGCCGAGATAATTGGCCGGGTCGGCCATTTTCTCCAATTCCTTGCGGCTGGCGTGCTGGCGGATTTCCTTGTCCTCCTCCAGCAAGTCGAGCAGCGGACGCCCGGTTTTGATGACCTCGCGGCACACGTCATAAACAACGTCATGCGCCTTGTTGCGGCCCATCGACGGACCTAAGCCCATCATCACCGCTTCCGACATGATCAGGCCATTGGTGATGTCGAGATTCTCGCGCATCTTCTTTTCATTCACTTGCAGACCTTCCAGCACGAAACGGGTCTGCGAAAGCGCGCCGGCCGACAGCATGAAGATTTCCGGCAATACGATCCATTCGATTTCCCACGGGCCGGTGGCGCGCTCGTGGTCCTCGACCATCGCTTCCAGCAGAGCGGCGGCGAGTTGTTTCACCAATGCGCTTTGCGCGGTAATGTAAACCGACGATATCGGATTACGCTTCTGCGGCATGGTGGATGACGAACCGCGCCCCGCGTGGAACGGCTCGTAAACTTCCTCCACTTCGGTCTGCATCAAGAGCTTCACGTCGAAGGCGACCTTGCCGCAGGAGCCGGTGACCAGACCGAGGAAGCAGCCGACTTCGGCGATGGTGTCGCGCACGGTGTGCCAGGAAATCGCCGGCTGGCCGAGCTTCAGTTCCTTCATCAACTCGACCTGGCACTTGAGGCCTTCCTTGCCGAGCGACGACAGCGTGCCGGCGGCGCCGCCGAATTCGCCGACCAGCACGCGCTCTTTCAATTGCGCGAGACGCTGTTTGTGGCGTTCGAAGCCGGCCAGGATAGTCGCCATCTTGTAACCGAAGGTGATCGGCACCGCCTGTTGCAGATTGCTGCGGCCGGCCATCGGCGTGTCGCGGTATTTCTTCGCAAGCGCGGCGAGCGCGTCGCAGATGCCGTCGATTTCCTTAGCCACGATGTCGAGCGATTCGCGGATCTGCACCACGGTGGCCGAATCGGTGATGTCCTGCGTGGTCGCGCCCCAATGCGACCATTCGCCGAGCTTGTCCTTGCACAGCTTCACCAGTTGCTGGACGACCGGCAGCACCGGATAGCCGATGCGTTCGGTGGCTTCTTTCAGCTTGGCCATGTCATACTCATTGACGTCGCAGTGCTTGACGATCTCGTCGCAGGCATCCTGCGGAATGATCTTCAGCCGCGCCTGCGCGACGGCCAGCGCCTTCTCGAAATCGAGATATTTCTGCACGCGGTTTTCGTCCGACCAGACCTCGCGCATGGCCTCGGTGGTGAAAACGTTACGGAAAACGGCGGAGTCGAAATAGGAGGAGGGCATCGGGGGCTCCCTGAGGCGAATGTTGGCGGCACCCTAGCGTTTCCGCCGCGGGGATCAACTCAGCGCCAAAAGAAAAACGGCCGGGGCGAACCCGGCCGTTTAATAACTCAATTCGGTTCAGGCGCGGGTCAGACCGCGCCGCTGATCCATGAATGCAACTTCTGTTTCGGCGCGGCGCCGACCTGACGGTCCGCGATCTCCCCGTTCTTGAACAGCAGCAGCGTCGGGATCGACATGATGCCGTATTTGGCGGCGATATTCGGGTTCTCGTCGACGTTGAGCTTGACGATTTTGACCTTGTCGCCAAGCTGGCCGGCGATTTCTTCCAGCGCCGGCGCGATCATGCGGCAGGGGCCGCACCACTCCGCCCAGAAGTCCACCACCACCGGCTCGGCCGATTTCAATACATCCGCATCGAAGCTGGCGTCCGAAGTCTTGCCGACGGTCATGGAGAACCCCTTTGCATTTCGCTTGGTTATTGGCTGCCGGCGCAAAAGAATCGCGCCGCGGAATTGCGAGGCGGTGAACCTATGAACGCTATCCCGCAGCGTCAAGGCGGGATCGCGCGGACGTGACTTGCGCGAGCGCGCGATCCAGCATGGCTTGCGAAATCTCCATGAATTCAACGTTTTCGGTCCAGATCAGGGCGGCGCGGATGGTTTTTTCCGGGTAAAGGCTGGTGAGCACGGCACGGTAGAGCGCAAGCTGCCTGACATAAGGATGGTCCGGATCTTCGATGCTTTTGGGCGGGCGCCGGTCGGTCTTGAAGTCGGCAATGAGCACGGTCTTTTCCGTCACCGCCAAGCGGTCGATGCGGCCCGACACCAGAACCTGCCCGCCACCGATTTTCACTTTGCCGACGAGGGGCACTTCGGCGCGGCTGCCCGCTTCGTAAAGCTCCTGAAAGTCGGGATGCCCGCTGACACGCATGACCTGCTCGGCCAGCTTGGCGCGTTCCTCGGCCGGCAATTTGTCGCCGGCGCGCGCCAGATAATCCTGCGCCGCTTTTAGACGACGCTCAGCCGGAATATCGGGCAGCGACTGCATCAGGCGGTGGGCCAGCGAGCCGCGCAGCAGGGCGAGGCCGTCGCCGACGCCGGGGATTGCGCGCGGGGCGCCCTCGTCGATGCCGGAGGGCGTGACGGTTGGAATCGATGTTTTCGGAATCGGCGCATTTTTGCTGAGCCAGGACGGCGGCGCGATTGTCTCAATTGCATCGCCGCCGCCGGACGCTGCCGCTTGCGCTCTCGCCGCCTCGTGCTTGCGATAGCGCAAGACGTCGCCGTTGCCGTCGTCAGCGGGTTCGGACACGCTCAAATCGACGAGGGCGTCGCTTACCAATTGATACCAGCAGCCATCCGGAATTTTGGTATTGCCCTTGCCGCCGCAGACGATCAGGCGCTCGGCCGCGCGCGTCATCGCGACGTAGAGCAAGCGGCGATATTCGTCGGCCGAATCTGCCAAGGCCTGCGCGCGCGCTGTTTGCATTGCCGGTGTGTCGCTTTCCTTGGCGGTCGCCCAGGCCAAACGCGCGGGCGTGCCGGGCGCGGCACTCGCTGGGGCGATGTGCAAGAGGCGCGGCGGGTGCCAGCCCTCCGGCCGCGTCGTGGTGTCGGCGAGGATGACGATCGGCGCTTCCAGCCCCTTGGCGCCATGTACGGTCATGACGCGCACTTCGTTGCGATCCATTTCCATGTCGCGCTTGACCTGCACCTCAGCCGCGCGCAGCCAGGCGATAAAGCCTTGCAGCGAAGGAGTCTGCCGCGCTTCGTAATCGAGCGCGAGATTGAGAAACTCATCGAGCGCATCGGCCGCTTCGTGGCCAAGCCGCGCCAGGAATTTGCGGCGGCCTTGCCCGGCGCCGAGCAGCCGCGCGTAAAAAGCAAAAGGCGAAAGTGTGCGCGCGTCGGCGCGCAATGCATCGAATTGCGTGGCAAGTGCCGGCTGCTGCGCATGCAGCGGTGCGTAAAGATTGCCGGTGCGTCCCCAGGCGAGCTTTTCCAGCGTTGCGTCGTCGAGGCCGAACAGAGGGCTCTTGAGTACGGTGGCGAGCGCCAGATCGTCCTCCGGCAGCAGCAGGCTGTCGGCGAGCACCATCAGGTCCATCACGGCGATGTGCTCGCTCAGTACCAGACGGTCGGCGCCGGCCACCGGCACCTTCTCCTGTTTGAGCGCGCGTATGACCGCTTCGAACAGCGCGCCGCGCCGGCGCACCAAAATCAAAATATCCTTCGGCTGCCGGCCCTGACGCTGCCAGGCGGCGGTGGTGGCGGCGATGCGGCGCGCCAGTTTCACCGCGCCGTTGGTCGCGCTTTGAATATCGAACGGCGCGGTCCAGCCTGGTTTTTTTTCGATCTCATCAGATTGTTCGAGCGGCCAGATTTCGACGAGACCAGGTGCCGCCTCGGGCAGTGACTCATGCACCGGCGCGACCGCATCGGCACTGAGCCCGGCGAAAGCTTCCGCGCGTGCGAACACGGTATCGACCGCGCCCAGCACGTTCGGCCCCGAGCGGAAGGAGTGTTTGAACTCGGTGGCGACGAATTTCAGGCTCGCGCGTTCGTGCGCCTGTTCGAAATGCGTGCGCATGGCGGCGAATTCGCGCGGCGCGGCGCCCTGAAACGAAAAGATCGATTGCTTCTCGTCGCCGACCGCGAAGATGGTGCGCTTGCGCTCATGCGCGCCGAGCCCGGCGAAAAAATCGCTCACCAGCGCCTTCACGATTGCCCATTGTTTGGGGCTCGTGTCCTGCGCCTCGTCGATCAGCACGTGATGGATGCCGCTGTCGAGCTTGTAATGCACCCAGGCGGCGCTTTGCTCGGTCAGGAGTTCGAGCGTTTTGTCGATCAGATCCTCGTAGTCGAGCAGGCCGCGTCGGTTCTTTTCGGCGCGAAAGCGCGCGATCACCGCATGCGCGATGGTGAACAGCGCCACGCTGCGGTCGCGTGTTTCGATCGCCCGTTTGTGCTGGAGTAGCGCCCAGACGCGGTCGCGCTCTTCGTGCAGGCGGTCGCAGAGGGCGGGGTCGGCCTTCTTGATCGCGTTGGTGGCCACGCTGTTGCGGGTCTTGTCGCGCTTCGCGGTGCAGAAAATGTCGAGATACATTTCCAGCCGCTCGACGGTTTCGAGCGTTGCCAGCCTGGAAAAACGTGCGCCCTGCTCTTGGTCGGTCTTGGAGCCCAAAGCCAAGGCGTCGGCAATGGCGCGCCATTCCGACTGGGGAATAAGGCTTTCGCCGAACATGGCGGCGTCCGCATCGGCAACGGTCTCCTCCGGCTGCACGCCGAGTTCGCGCGACAACTGCGCCAGCGCCTTGTCGAGCCCGCCGGCATGCTCGACCCATTTTTTGAGCGCGTCGCGTTCGCCGATGGCCGCGCGCACCATCTCCCTAAATGTCTGATCGGCGGCGGAGAGCACCGCTTGCGCCAGCGCGCGACCGAGTGGCGTATCGGGCTTGCGCGCCGCCTCGAACAACACCTCGAGGCTGAGCGTGTTGAGCATCTGCGTCTCGGTTATCTCGTCGAGTACCTCGAAGCGCGCCGGCACATTGGCCTCGAACGGAAACAGATGCAGCAATTGCGTGCAGAAAGCGTGGATGGTCCGCACCTTCAGCCCGCCCGGCGTTTCCAGCGCCAGCGCGAACAATTGACGCGCGCGCACGCGCAAGGCAGCGTCGATTGTCTTGACGCCGGTTTTGCGGATGGCCGCGTCGAGTTTGGTGTCGTCGAGCACGATCCAGTCGCGCAAATCGGCGAATACCTTGTTCGCCATGTTGGCGGCGGCGGCCTTGGTGAAGGTGATGCAGAGAATGCGCGCCGGATCGACGCCATTGAGCAGCAGGCGGATGACGCGCTGCGCCAGCACATGCGTCTTGCCGGAGCCGGCATTAGCCGAGACCCAGGCGGAATGCGCCGGGTTGGAAGCGGTGGTCTGCCGCTCGGTGACGATCTCCGGGATAATGCGAAGTGTGCTCATTCGCTGCTCCCATCGTCTGCGGCGCCGCCGGTGAGCGACCATTCCTTGACGCGCGCGAGGTGATCGTAGGTGCCGTAATGCGTCGACCACATCGGATGCAGTAGCGAGTAGTAGGGCCTCTCCGGATCGGCGAACTCGGCCAGCACTTTGGTCAGTTCGGCGAGCGCGCGGTCGGCCTGTTCGTCGGGCGTGCCTTCCTTGAAGGTGATCGGCATTTCCTCGCCGGCCTCGACGCCACCGCGCAGCCTTACATAAAGCAGTTCCTCCACCGAGCCGCCGGCCTGAATGTTCTTGAACCCGCCTTGGCGCAAAATGGCCGCCTCTAACGTGAGTTGCGGCGACAGTCCGGTGCGCACCTGGCGCTCGCTCGGCGGCGCACCGGTTTTGTAATCGAGAATGGCGTAGCGTCCATTGGCGAGACATTCGATACGGTCGGCGCGCACGGTAAGCTTGAATTCACTGTCACCGAACTTGATAGGAATGCTGCCGCCAACTTCGATGTGAAGACCTTTGAGCTTCTTGCGTCGCGCCGCGTCGTAACGCGTAAACCACGCCGCGATGCGCTCGAAGCGCGGCCACCAGAAAGCGCGCGCTTCGGGGAATTCCGCCAACGGCTTGAAATGTTCGTGGCCGATGTCGAGCAAGGCCTTGAGCGGATCGGCCGGCAATTTGTCCGAATGCGTCTTGTCGAAATCGGCAATCGAATCGTGGATGACCGTGCCACGCTCGGCCGCCCCGGGCGCTTCGTCGATGGCGTCGAGCGGCGTAAGGCCGAGCACATGTTTGGCGTAGATCGTATAAGGGTCGCGCAGCAGGTCTTCGATTTCCGTTACGCTCAACTGGCTCGGCCGTGCTTCAAAGGGCGGCGTCGGCGCCGGCCGTTGCGCGGGCGTTGCCGCCGCGGTCTCGTCAAGCGTGCGGGCGAGTGCCACATAATGCGCGCCGCGCTTCAGCGCGGCCTCCCATCGCTCTTTTCCCGCGATGGCCGCGAGCCGCTGCACGAAGCGCGAAGCGACCGTCGGCGCGCCGGCGAGCTTGGCGGGGCGGCTCAGCACGACTTGGGGCGCGCCGAGCGCCTGCGCGAAGTCGTGCGCCGACAGCCCGATGCGTCGCTCCGGTAGATCGAGTTTCAGTTCGCGCCGCATCGGACGCGACAGCCAGGGATCGGGACGCGTCTCCGGTGGCCAGACGCCTTCGACCAGTCCGCCCAGCACCAGCCGGTCGACCGATTGCAGGCGCGCTTCCAAGAGCCCAAAAATGCGCACGCGCGCGTCCGACGGCGGCGAATAAAGTTTGCGGTCAGAAATGGCCGCGTGAAACAGCTCGGCATAGTCCGCGGCGCTGACGACGAGCGCACCTGCCGCTTCGATCTTGTCGAAGCTGGCTTCGAGTTCGCGCGTCATGCCGCCGAGCGCGCCAATGGTTTCACGGTGTGCGACCGCAAAGGTAGCGATTTGTTGTTCCCATTTCGGCACGCTGGTAAGTGGGGCCATCGCGTCTTTGAGCTTTGCGATCAACGCGGCGGCGGATTCAAGTTCGGACTCGGTAAGTTTCAGGCGCGGATCGCTGCGATGCAGGCCGGAGGCTTGTTTAGCGCGGTGATGCGCGAGTTGCTCGCGCACGTCATTCAGCGCCTGCTCCAATCCGTCCGCGCCCGGCGACGGCCTTGGGCCACGCAAAATCGTGCGTTCGAGCGCTGAGACGGCGGCAGGTTCAAACCGGCTCGATGGATGCTTGAGCAATGCCAGCAGCGGAATCGGCGCGAAATTTTCGCGCGCGACCTCGGCGGCAAGCCGCGCGAACACGCCTTCCGGCAGATCGGCGAGGGACGCACCGCGTGAGTCATCGACCGCCACGTTCCAGCGCGCCAGCAGCGCCATGACCCGGCGGCCGAGGCCGACATCGGGCGTCACCAGCGCGGCGGTTTTCTTTTCGTTTTCGACCGTCTCGCGCAAGGCGACTGCGATGGCGAGCGCTTCTTCCTCGGCATTGGCGGCTTCGATCACCGCGATATTTTCCATCGCCGTGTCGGCGCGGGCGGAAAATTCAGCGTCGGCCGCAAGCTCGCGCCAGCGCTCGCTGGCCGAAGCCGGACGCAAGGCTTCCGACACGATGTGCTCGCGGCCATGCGCGGCCGGTTCGCCCAGCGTTGCAATATCGCCGCGTAGGATGCCGATGCGCTTGATCAGCGTGGCCAGCGCGAATTGCGGATGACCATGCGCGGCGTCGTCCTCGCCGGCGATGCTGTTCCAGGTCGTATCGTCGAGATCGGTATCGAGGCCGGGCAGCACCACTGCGCCATGCGGCAGCCGGGCAATGGTGGCAAGCAGCGTGGCGGTCGCCGGAATCGAACCGGTAGAGCCGGCGGCGATCACCGGATCGGCGCTTTTGGCCAGCCGCTGCGTTTCGGCTTCGATCAGTTGGTCGCGGCGCGTGGCCGGCTCGATGCGGTTTTTGTCGATAAGGATTTTTGGCCACTGCTCGCGGATGAATTTCAGAAAGCCCAGCGTCTTATTCCAATATTCGTCGTGTTCGGCCGGCACCAGACCGTCGAGGCGAGACCAATCGACCTGCCGTGTGTTCATGTCGTCCATCAGTCGCGCCAGGTCCTGCGCCAGCCCGAAGGCAGTCACCGGGTTATTGGCGATTAGCGGCGTTACGCCGCGCTCGCGCGGGGCAATCGTGTGCACCCATTTTAGGATCAACGCGGCGAGCGGCATGGCGCGCTCAAGCCCGCTTATGGCCTCGGGCAGTGTCAGCGATTGTTCGCCGAGGTCGCCGCTGACTGCTTCCGAAAAGGCGATTTCGTCCTCGTCCAGATCGCCGAGCGCGACAATGCGCGGCAGCAGCGCCGCGTCACCGGCGACGTGCTTGAGAAATTCCGCACGCGCTATCAGCCCCGCGCGTTGCGTCGGCAGATATAGCGTGGCGCGCGCCAGTTCGAGCGGATCGCGCGAGGCCGGAAAGCCTTTGACGAGCTTGCCTTTCAGCAATGCGCGAATCAGCACCGGCAAAAACGGCGCCGAGGCGGGAATGGTGTGGACGTTGGGAATGGCGGCCGGCATCAGGCCCGAATCATACACGCCTGGCTCAGCCGGTGCTCGCCAAAATCGCCGCTTCTGCTTTGCCGATGGCATCAGGCGTGCCGACATGCATCCACAGGCCTTCCAGCCGCAGGCCGTGCAGACGCCCCACCTCGGCGGCGCGCGCGAACAATGTGGTGAGCGAGAAGGCGCCTGGCGGCGCATCGTTGAATAATCGCGGCGCGAGAATGGCAGCGCCGGCATAGACAAAGGGCGCGATGTCGCGCTCGGATCGCGCGGTAAGCCGGCCATCGGCGGCAAACGAGAAATCGCCGCGTCCGTCATAGCCGATGCTGCCGGCGGATGGCGCGAGCAGCAGCAGCGCGTCCATCCTCGTATCGTCAAAATGCTCGGCAAGCCGCGTCAAATTCGGCTTGATGCCATCGATCCAGATCGTGTCGGAATTGATGTGGAAAAACGGCGCGTCGCCGAGCAAGGGCAGCGCCTTGACCACGCCGCCGCCGGTGTCGAGCAGGACGCCGCGTTCGTCTGAGATCGTCACCTTCGGCCGCGTGCGCGTCGCGACATGTTTTTCAATTTGCTCCGCCAGATAATGCACATTGACGACGGCGCGTTCGACACCAGTGTCGGCCAGGCGGTCGAGCACGTGATCGAGCAAGGCTCGGCCTGCGACCTTCACCAAGGGCTTCGGCATCGAGTCGGTCAGCGGCCGCATGCGCTGGCCGAAGCCGGCGGCGAGAACCATGGCGGTGCGGGGCGTGGCGGCCATCACGGATTGATCTTCGGCGGCGGAATGTTGGCGCGATACCATTGGTCGAGCGCGGCGAGATCGGGATGCGCGAGCGAGCGTTGCAGATAGCCCCATACGCGCGGCAGATGACGCAAATATTGCGGCTTGCCGTCGCGCCGGTCGAGGCGGGCGAAAATGCCGAGAATTTTCGAAGCGCGTTGCGCGCCCATGGTAGCGTAAAGCCGCACGAAGCCGGGCGCGTCGAAAGCGGAATCGGCCTTCATGCGCGCGCGCGTGTAGCGCGACAAAAGCGCGATCTCCATGAGCTCCGGCACGTCGACGCGCGCGTCCTGCAACAGCGAGGCGAGGTCGTAAGCGGGCGGCCCCATCATCGCATCCTGGAAATCCAGCAGGCCGACGCGCGCGACGCCTTCGCGTTCCGGCAGCCATAACAGATTGGGTGAATGATAATCGCGCAGCACCCAGGTCGGCGGCGCGGCGAGTGCCGGTGCCAGCGCGGTGGTCCAAAGCTTGAGATAGCTCTCGCGCACGGAAGGCGGCGGCTGGTGGCCGAGCAGCGGGAGAAACCAGTCGAGCAGCAATTCGGCTTCGATCAGCAGCGCGTCGATGTCGTAACGCGGCAGCCGGTATTGCACGCCGGCCTCGACAGAAATCGTGTCGTGCGTGCGTTCTCGATGCAGCGCCGCCAGCACGTCGGTGGCCGCTTCATAACGCGTCTCGATCGGCGCCGGCGGATCGTCTTCGACCACCAGTTCGTTGCCGAGATCTTCCAGCACCAGAAGTCCCGCAGCGCGGTCGGCGGCGAAGATCGCCGGCGCCGACAGGCCGAGCGTGCGCAAGCCCTTGGCCATCGCGATGAATGGCGTGACGTCCTCCGCCAGATGCGCGATCGCGCTATAGGGCCGGCCGCCGCGCACCGGCGGGCCGTCCGGCCGACGCGGCGAATTCATCAATATATAATTAGAGCCTTCGAGCGTGAGCCGTTCGTAGGAGCGCGTCGACGCGTCGCCCTGAATACGCCGGCGCGATGCCTGACCGAAGCCGGCTTCGTGGAGAAAGCGGCGGATGATGGCGATACGTTCGGCACGCGGCGCGAAGGCGCCATAGCCGGTGACCTGGGCGTGACGAAAGCTCTCGCCCTGCGGCGGCGACAGCGTGAAGGCGACGTCGAGCCGGTCCGGCGGCAGACGGCCGGCGGCGCGGTCGGGCCATTCCAGCAGCGTCACGGTATTTTCCGGCGCGTCCTCGAAGCCGAGTTCGATCAATTCGCCCGGGCCCGCCAGCCGGTAGAGATCGGCATGCAGCAGCGGAAAGCGCGGCAGCTCGTAGCTCTGGGTCAGCGTGAAGGACGGGCTCGGCACTTCGACGCTATCGTCGCCGGCAAGGTGGCGGATGAACGCGCGCGCGAAGGCGGTCTTGCCGGCTCCGAGATCGCCCGACAGCGTGATCAGGTCGCCGGGCTCAATCAGACCGGCAATATCGGCCATCAGCCGGCCGGTGGCCCGCTCGTCTTCGAGCGCCACCGTGAAGCTGAAACCGCCGGGCGTGGTCGGAAACATCGAATCATCCCAGGTAGGGCCTCAATGCTTATAAGCGGACGGGATGGGAGATTGCCAGAAAAGGAAAGCGCGACCGTACCGGTTTCCGCATTCATCTGCGCGATGATAATGTCCGGCTTGTTAACTTACACGCCGCCGCGCCGGGCCTAATTCGGTGCCAAAAACGCAAGCCCGCGGGGGAAACGGAATGCCGAAGAAACTGAGCCTCACCTTGGCCATGGGCGACAACGAGATCGTGCGACCCTTGATCAGCGGCAAGGTCGCGGTCGATGGTGTCGACCTCACCATCCTGACCGACATGGACTCGGCGACCCGGCATTGGCGGTTTTTGCGCAATGGCGAATTCGACGCCGCCGAAGTCTCCAGTTCGTCTTATCTGGCGGCGCGCGATAACGACTGGCCGTTTCGCGCCATTCCGGTGTTTCTGCATCGCCGCTTCCGGCACGGCTTTATGTTCATCAATACGTCCAAAGGAATCTCGAAGCCGTCCGATCTGAAAGGCCGCAAGATCGGCGTGAAGACCATGATGACCAGCGCGATTTTGTGGATGCGCGGCATTCTTCAGCATGAATACGGTGTGCCGCTCAACAGCATCGAATGGTTCGCCGAACTGGACGACGATGTCGAAGTGCGTCTGCCGCCCGACATCAAATATACGCGGCTGCCGGACGACAAATCGGTCGAGACCATGCTGGCCGAAGGCGAACTCGACGCGGTGTTTCATTCCGATTTCGTCAAACCCTTTCTGGCCAAGGACAAGCGTGTGGCGCGTCTCTTCCCCGACCACAAGGTGGAAGAGATGGCCTATTACCAGCGCACCGGCATCTTCCCGATCATGCATGTGGTCGGCATCCGCAAGGCGTTGGCGGAGGAACATCCTTGGCTCGCCGTCAATCTGTTCCGTGCCTTTAACGAGGCGAAAGACATTGCCATGCAACGCATGGCCAATCCGCGCATCGTGCCGCTCGCCTGGTATCGTGCCGCTTGGGAAGAGCAGGAGCGCATCTTCGGTCCCGATCCGTGGGAATACGGGCTCACCGACAAGAACCGTAAAGTCCTGGAGACGCTGGTCGGCTATTCGCACGAGCAGGGCCTGATCAAAAAACAGCCGACATTGGAGACGCTTTTTCTTAATGTCGACCAAGGCCGCAAGCGCGGTGGCGAGTATCGCATTTGAGCGCATGTTGCGTCCGCCCACGCGCGGACGTAGCCTTCGGCAAAACACTGATGGGGAGAAGCGCTTATGTCGGTACGTTCATTGGCGGTCGCGGCCGTGTTCATTACGTGCGGTCTCGGCGCAGCGAGCGCGCAGGAGACGGTCTGGAAGCACGGCATTCTCGAACCAAAGAGCGACGCCGGCTTTATCGCGATGGTCGAGGGCGGCGGCTTTGCCGCCAAGCACGGACTGAAAATCGAACTGCTCAAGATCAAATCCGGCTCCACGCTGATGAAGGCCTGATCGCCGGGCAGATTGACAGCGTCGACATGGGCGCGGCGGAATCGATCGTGGCGGCGGTGCGCGGCACCGGCGTCAAGATCGTCGGCTGCAACTGGCCGGGCGTGCCGCAAATTGTGCTCGCCAAGGCTGAGATCAAGACGCCGGCCGATCTCAAGGGCAAGGCGATTGCGATTTCCTCGCCCGGCTCGCTGCCCGACTTGCTGATGCGAGGCATGTTGAACGCTGAAAATATCCCCGTTGCGGACGTGAAGTTCGTGACCCAGGGCGCCGATCTTGACCGCTACAAATCACTGGTCGCCGGCGTCACTGACGCCGCCGTGGTCTCGAACGAATTCGAAGCGATCATGCCGCCGAACATCAAAGTCCTGATGCGCGCGAATGTGACCGTGCCGAAATTTATCCGGCTTTGTGTTGCCACCAGCCAGAAAGTTCTGACCGAAAGGCGCGCCGATCTGGTGAAATTCGTCGCGGCCGAAATGGAAGCCTATAAATATGCGACCGAGCATCGCGACGTCGCGGTCAAGCTGTCGCGCGAAATGACCCATGCCAAGCCGGACGACAAGCGCGCCGAATTCATTATCGATCAGACACTGGCCAACAAGCAGATCGATCCGACGCTGGCGATCCCCGCCGATCGCATCGAATGGATGCAGGATTTATTTGTCAAAGCGGGCGTGATCAAAGCGGCGGTGCCGCTGACGACGATTGTCGATACAGGCGTGCGTGACGACGCTGCCAAGATCGCCGGCAAATAACGGTCGCATGAGCTGGAGAAACGCCCGGCGCGCGGCAGGGATTTTGCCGCCGTCGGACAACTGCCAAGGCGCTGCCTTGATCTCGCCGCTTCCCCGTCGCGGTTCCTTGCGCATCATCACATCATCGCCACCGTTGCGGAACCCTCGCCGGTTCTTGGTGTGCAATGCGGAACGCATGCGTACAGCCGGCGTTTGCACGACAGGGCTTAGGGACAACCGACCTTGAAGGAGTGAACGATGCGCAATCTGATTACAGGACTATCTGTTGCCGTGATCGCCGCCGCTGCGTTGGCCACACCGGCGATGGCGCGGATGGACAGCTATCACGAGACGCCCGCGACCGCCGAAGTCGTTACCGGGGCGGCCGTCGGCACCGCCGCCGGCGTTGGACTGTCTGAAGGTTGGTTCGGCAGCGGCGCGACCGTCACCGCGCTCGGCGCCACGGCCGGCACCGCGGCGGTGGCCGGCGGCGTCGCCGGTGTGGGCACCGTTGCTCTGCTCGACGCGGTCGTGCAGCCGTGCCGCGGCTTCCACGCGCTGTTCGGGCTAAACCACGGCGCCTGCGTGAACGGCGAATATGTCGGCTATGCGCCGGAGCGCCGCGTGCATCGCGTGCGCTAAACCTGCGTTGACTTGATGAACACCTCCGCGGTTCGCCGCGGAGGTTTTTTCGCGCGCTTAAGGAAAATTACGCGGCGCTTTGCTTACCGGCGTCTTTGACGGCATGCGCGGTGGGAAATTCGCAAGCCACGGTGGTGCCTTGGCCGACTGCCGACCGAATCGTGACGCTGCCACCATGCAGTTGCACGAAGGAGCGCACCAGTGACAGACCGAGACCGGTGCCGCGATGCGTCGAGCCCTGCGAGTCGGTTTCGAACAGATCGAATACTTTGTCCATGGCCTCGGGCGGAATTCCGGGCCCATGGTCGGTGACCGAAAACACCACCGCGTCGGCGTGCCGCTCGGCCGAAAGCGTGATCGTCTCGCCGTCGGGTGAGAAGCCGACCGCGTTCGATAAAAGGTTAAACAGAACCTGACGCAGACGGCGCTCATCGGCCGCGAAGCTGCCGATAGATGGCGACGTCCGGATGTCGAGCGTGATGCGGCTCTTGACCAGGCGATCCTGCACGCCTTCCGCCGCCGCTTCCATGCTGGCCCGGATATTGACCTCCGACAGGTTCAGCGTCATGGCGCCGGCGTCGATGGTGGCGAGATCGAGGATGTTGTTGATGATCGCCAGGAGCGCATTGGTCGAGGTGGTGATATAGCCGAGATATTCGTGTTGCTTGGCGTTGAGCGCGCCGAAAGCAGGATCGCCGAGCAGATTGGCAAAACCGATGATGTTGGTGAGCGGCGAGCGCAGTTCGTACGACACGTGGTGCACGAATTCGATCTTGATGCCATCGGCGGCGACCAACGCTTCGTTGCGCTCGGTGAGCGCGCGCTCGAAATTGACGGTATCGCTGACGTCCTGGAACGTGACCAGCGTGGCGCCGTCCGGCAGCGGCATGGTGGCGAGATCGATGGTCATACCGTCGCGGCGTTCGATGCGCGCCGTCAGCGCTTCGCGGGCGTCGATCGCGGTTACCGCGCCGCGCAAGGCGCGCCAGATCGTGTTGTCGTCATGCAGCGCCTGCGACCAGGCGGTCACGGCTTCGATATGAGGATGCGCGTCGAGTGCTTCGGACGTGAGCTTCCACATACGTTGGAAGACGGGATTGTGCAGCCGCACGCGACCGTCCGGGCCAAACACCGCGACCGCTTCGGCGAGATGGTCGAGCGTTTCGCTTTGCACCTTGATCAGCGCGTCGTAGCGCCGATGCATGTCGAGCCGCTCGGTAACGTCGTCATAGAGATAAGTGACGCCGCCTTCCGGGTTGGGCGTGGTGACGACGCGCAGCGTGCGGCCGTCCGGCAGATGCCACATATGCTCTTTGGGTTCGAGCGCGCGATAGGCTTCGTAGAGCTGCTGCTTCCACAGCCGAAAGTCCTGCTCCTCCGGCAGCTTGCGCGCGGAGCGCAAGGTGTCGAGCACGGCGGTGTCGGTCGGCGTCTGATCGAGCAGGCCGGTGTCGAGATCGAACAGCGAGCGGAAGGCGGTGTTGTAAAAGGTGAGCTTGCGGTCGGCGTTGAAGATAGCGACGCCGGTGGCGAGCTGATCGAGCACGCGGCGGTGCGCCTCGACCATCCGCTTCAAATCGGCGCGCATGGTCTCGGCTTCGGTGCGGTCGATCGCCATGCCGGCCGAGCCTGCGCCGCTCGACGCATCGACCACGTCAAAAATGCGGCGTTCGCCGGCGACGATGGCCGGCAATCTCTTTGCGAAAGTCTCGCCGGCGGCGCGCGCGCTTGTGAGACCTTCGCGTGCTGGGCGATCGAGCAGTTCCAATTCGCGTACGACCGCGTCGGAGGCATCGACCGCTTCGACCGCGCGCGCATAAGCGGAATTGGCGAACACAAGGCGGCCATCGGCGTCGCGCGCCCAGACCGGGGCAGGCAGTGATTCGAGCAACGCCTTCATCGTCTCGACATCGGCGTTGAGCTTGTCGTGGCGGGCGGCGAGATCGACCAATTCGCGTTCGATGCCACCGACGTCGCGCAGGCGCAGTACCGCCCGCCCGCCTATGGCGCGGCCTTGCGCTTCGATCGGGCGGCCTGCGACGGTGGCGAGCGTCATGACAAAGGGGCGGCCTTCGGCGCGCAGATCCGTCACCGCCTGCTCAATGCGTTGCGCTTGCGCGGCTTCAAGCCAGGAGCCGAACGCAAGCACCCGCTCTGGCGCTAAGTCCTCGGAGGGCCCGGCAGTGATGATGGATTTGTCGCCGAGAATCTCGGTGCGGTCGTCGTCGGCGGCCCAGGCCACCAGCAACTGCGGCTCCGACAGCAGCAGCGTCTTGTAGCGGTCTATTTCCGCTTGCAGGCTCATCACATCGTCGCGCGTTCCGGCCTGGAAGCGGCTGGCGCTGCGGCGGGTGCGGATCAGTACGATGGTGGCGAGCACGGCGAAGCAGAGCAGGCCGGCGAACAGCGTCAGCGACGCGATCTCCTGGCGGCCGAATAGCGAGGCAGCCTCGTGCGGCGCGGTCGTGTCGGCGAATGCCGGCGCGATCAGGACCGGCGCCGTGAGCGCGAGACCGGCGATAGCGCCGATATTCAGAATGACGGCGACGACGAGAATACCGTCTCGTCTCGGACGAGAACGCAGCCTCCCGTTCGTCGTCCGGATCGTCTCCGGCATTTCCGAATTGCCCCACGATGTGCGGACGAAATAGGCCCTATCGTCTGCGAATCATTGGACTTTACCCCCGTGGGGAGTCGGGCCGAAAGAGTCCATATGGTGAACGCGTGGACCTTCGCGCAATTCATGTTGCGCAGCGCTGGCGGAATTACTTGGCGCCGTCGGCGCGTTTGGTCATGTCTTCGATATTGATGCGGGCAAGCGCTGCGGAAAAACTGCGCTCGGCTTCGGCCAGCGCCGGTCGCACCACGTCGGCGACCAAAGGCGACATCGGTCCGGCCGGTTCTTCGTCGTCTTCCGCGCTGGAAGCGGCGCGCAGAATGTCCTCGGCGGTGATCTTTTTGTGGTCGCGCGCGAGTTCATAGCCGCCGTGCGGTCCGCGAATGCCCTTGAGAATACCGTCGCGGACAAGCGCTTGCAGCACCGGTTCAAGATGGCGCGGAGGAAGCTTATGACGCGTGGCGAGCGCCTTGGCCGAGACCGGCCGACTGCGTGCATTGAGAGCCACGTCGATGACAGCGGCAATAGCAAGAATGTCTTTGCGGGAAACCAGGGGCATGATCGGCACCAGTCGCAACTAATTGTAGCGGTAATAGGCTACAGTCTACGATCCGTCTAGCCGAAAACAATGAATTGCGTATTTCAACTCCCGGTGGAGCCAAAGCCTGCGCTGCCACGGGTTGTTTGGTCGAGTGACGATGTTTCGACCAGCCGCGCGCGCGTAACGGTTGCAAGCACAAGCTGAGCGATCCGCATGCCGCGCGCAATCTCGACCGATTCGCTGCCGAGATTGACCATCAGAACCTGAATCTCGCCACGGTAGTCGGCGTCGATGGTGCCGGGCGAATTCAACACCGTGAGGCCGTGACGGACGGCAAGTCCCGAGCGCGGCCGCACCTGCGCCTCGAAACCTTCCGGCAAAGCAATGGCAATGCCGGTCGGCACGAGCACGCGCGCGCCGGCTGCCAGCGTGAGCGGTTTGCCGGCGGCGACCGCGGCGATTAGATCGAGGCCGGCAGCCAGCGCGCTCTGGTAGGACGGCAGTGGAAGGTCGTGTCCGTGCGGAAGGCGCATGATGCGGACGTCAGCGTCGTTCATTTAATTTTCCAATTCTGCTGCGACACGCGCAATCAGCATCGTGGCGACATCTTCTTTGCTTTGCGGCGGCCAGGCTTCGATGCCTTTGGCGGTGACAAGCTGGATGGTGTTGCGGTCGCCACCCATGATGCCGGTTGAAGGCGATACATCGTTGGCGAGAATCCAGTCGCAGCCTTTTTTGTCGAGCTTGGCCTTGGCATTGGCGGCGACGTTTTCGGTCTCGGCGGCAAAACCGATGACGAGTTGAGGCCGTTGCATCTTGCGGTGCGCGACGGTCAAAAGGATGTCCGGATTTTCGGTGAGCGTGAGTTCGGGCGTGGCCTGCCCCGGCTGTTTTTTGATCTTCTGCTCACCAGCATGGGTCACGCGCCAGTCGGCAACGGCGGCGGCAAAGATCGCAACATCGGCGGGCAAGGCGCGTTCGACCGCCGCCAGCATTTCGCGCGCGCTTTCGACGTCGATAACATTGACGCCGGGCGGCTTCGGCAGGTGCACCGGGCCGCTCACAAGCGTGACATCCGCGCCGGCAAGCGCGGCGGCGATGGCGATGGCATAACCTTGTTTGCCGGAAGAACGGTTGGCGATGTAGCGCACCGGGTCGATCGGCTCATGCGTGGGCCCGGCGGTGATCAACACGCGTTTGCCCTTTAGCGGCTGCGCATGGTGTGCGCCGAGCAGATTTTCAGCCGCCGCGGCAATCTCAAGCGGCTCAGCCATACGCCCGAGGCCGCGTTCGCCGCTCTCCGCCATCTCACCGGCGTTGGGACCGATGGTGGAAACACCATCTTCGATCAGGCGCGCCAGATTGCGTTGCGTCGCCTTGTGCGACCACATCGCCGGGTTCATCGCCGGCGCCAGCAATATCTTCGCCTTGCTCGCCAGCAACACGGCGGTGGCGAGATCATTGGCGAGGCCGTTCGCCATCTTCGCCATCAGGTCGGCTGTCGCCGGCGCAATTACGATCAGGTCGGCTTCGCGCGCGAGCCGGATGTGGCCGACATCGAATTCATGCTGCGGATCGAACAAATCGGTGAACACGCGCTCGCCGGCGATGGCGCCAGCGGTGAGCGGCGTGATGAACTCGGTCGCAGCTTGCGTGAGGATGCAACGCACCGAAACGCGGCGCTCTTTCATGCGGCGGATCAGGTCGAGCGATTTGTAGGCCGCGATCCCGCCGCCGATGATGAGTAGCACGCGCTTTGTGCCGGCGTTGGAAGGCGCGGCTTTGACTTCGGTGGGCGCGGCCGGCGTCTCTGTGTCGGATGCCGCCTCGCGCAGGATGGTGCGCACTTCGTCCTCGACCGAGCGGCCGTGGCGCGCCGCGCGCAGGCGAAGCTGCTTTTTGAGCGCCTCATCGAGCTGGCGGACGGTGAGAGATGCCATGATTACAGCGGCTTAGTTTATAACGATTGCAATGACTGCAATGCAATCAAACCGTTTGGTCGACGAACTGTCAACAAGTGGATTGACAGTTTTTGGAGGTCGTGTATTTAACCACTAGGTTATTTAACTAGATGGTTCACAGCGAGATGCAGACGCCAGCAACCGACCGCCTCAGCGCCACCTTTGCCGCGCTCGCCGATCCAACGCGCCGGGCCATCCTGGCGCGGCTGGCGCTCGGCGAAACCTCGGTATCGAAACTGGCCGAGCCCTTCGCGATGAGCATGCCGGCGGTGTCCAAACATCTCAAGGTGCTGGAGCGCGCCGGTCTCATCACGCGCGGGCGCGACGCGCAGATGCGCCCCTGCAAGATCGAGGCGGCGCCGCTGATCGGCGTCGATGGCTGGCTAACCGACTATCGCAAGCTGTGGGAGGAACGGCTCGCCCGGCTTGACGACTATTTGCAGGTACTCAAGGCGGAGGGCGAGGCGCAACAGAACAAGTCGAAGGAGACGAAACGTGGCCGAAAGAAATAATCTCGACCTCGACAGTGATCCGCGTTCGATCATTGGCACCCGTGTGTTCGCCGCGCCGCGCGATCTGGTGTTCACCTGCTTCACCGATCCGAAACATCTGGCGCAATGGTGGGGCCCGGACGGCTTCACCACCGCGACATTGATTTTTGAATTCCGTCCGGGTGGCGGCTGACGTTCGAGGATAACGGCCAAGGCCAGACGCGTATCACCTGGCACGGCACGTTCCCCAGCGCGGAAGAACGCACGCGCGTGATCAAGGAATACGGCGCCGACAAGGGCCTCGCTCAAAATCTGGCCAGACTTGCGGCTTATGTCGCCAAGCAAGCCGCGAAATAGCGAGATGAAACCATGCGCAGGCGGCGGAACCTATTGGGCGGAATTTCAGGCGAGCGAGCGCAGCGCCTTGCGCAAACTCTCGGCGCTCCCCGGCGCGATCAGAAATTCCACCTCGACATGCGCTTCCTTCCACAAGGGATAGGCTCTGCGCAGCAGCGCCCGTCCGGCCGCGGTAATGATCAGGCGGCGGCTGCGCTTGTCTTCTTTGTCGATCGCGACCTTCAACAGCCGGCGCCGCTCCAGCGGCTTGAGATTGGCGGTAAGCGTCGTGCGGTCCATTGCCAGCAGATTGGCGACGCTACCAATGGTAGGCGGCTCCGGCCGGTTGAGCGAAGTCAGCAACGAAAATTGACCGCTGCTGAGTTCCGCAGGCCGCAACGCCTCGTCAAAGCGGCGTGCCAACGCGCGCGCGGCGCGTTGCACATGCAGACACAGGCAGGCATCGCGCACCTCGAGCGTGGCAGCGTATGGCAGCGCCTCGCTTTCATCCGGTTCCTTCGAACGTTTCAGATTTTGCCGCGTTGACATGCGAGCTACTATGTTGATATCAACGTATTTGTCAATGTGACAACCCGGAGGGAGCGCTGCCATGCAAGTTACCCCCTATTTGATGTTCGACGGCCGCACCGAAGAGGCGATCGAGTTTTACAAGAAAGCCCTCGGCGCCACCGTCGAAATGATGATGCGGTTCAAGGATAGCCCGGACCAATCGATGTGCGCGGCCGGCGCCGAGACTAAGGTGATGCATTCCTGCCTCAAGATCGGCGACACCGCGGTCATGATGTCGGACGGCCGCAATACCGGCAAACCCGACTTCAAGGGCATTTCGCTTTCGCTCAACGCCAGGGACGAAGCGCATGCCGACAAAATGTTCGGCGCGCTCGGTGAAGGCGGCCAGGTGCAGATGCCGATGAGCAAAACATTTTTCGCCAAACGCTTCGGCGTGGTGGCCGACAAGTTCGGCGTGAGCTGGATGATCATTGCCGAGTAAAGCCAGCTGCTGACCGAATGTTTGAAACCCGCCCAAGTCGTTGAATTGGCCGAACCGCCCCAACGGAGTTACTGCCATGTCACTCAAACTCTACTATCACCCGCTGTCGTCCTTTTGCCACAAGGCGCTCATCGCGCTCTACGAAGGCGGCATTCCGTTCGAGCCGATCGTCGTCGACCTTTCGAATGAGGAATCGAGCGCGCCGCTTAGAGCACTTTGGCCGGTCGCAAAGTTTCCGGTCTTGCGCGATGAGGCGCGCGGTCAAACGGTGGCGGAAGCGACCGTCATCATTGAGTATCTCGACACCTACTACGGTACGAATCTTCTACCCACCGGCGCCGATCAGACTTGGCAAGCGCGAATGTGGGATCGATTCTACGACCTCCACCTCCATACGGAAATGCAGAAGGTGGTTGGCGACGAATTGCGTCCTGCCGGTGCGAAAGATCCCTATGGCGTTGAAAAGGCGCGGGCGCTGATGATGACTTGCTACGATATGATCGAACGCGAGATGGCGGGCAAAACCTGGGCGATGGGCGACAAATTTGGCCTGGTCGATTGCGCGGCGTCGCCGGCCTTGTTTTATTGCAACTACGCCGTTCCTTTCGACCCAGCTTTCCGAAATCTCCGCGCATACCGCGAGCGTCTGGTCTCACGCCCGTCCTATGCGCGCGCGCTCAGAGAAGCCGAACCCTATTTCAAATATTTCCCCATGGATGCCAAACCCTCGCTCGCAAAGGAGTCCGCATAATGCCGGTCCGAGCCGCGTCAAAGGACTTCGTCATGTCGCGCGTTCTCGACGCACCGCGCGAACTGGTGTGGCAGTGCTTCACCCAGCCCGAGCGCATGAAGGAATGGTGGGGCCCGAAGGGCGTCAAGGTCGTTAAATCCAAAATGGATTTTCGCGTCGGCGGCATCTACCACTACGGCATGCAGAATCCGGACGGTCAGGTCATGTGGGGCCGGAAGGTCTATCGCGAGATCAAGCCGCCGGAACGCATCGTCCTGATCGACTCGTTCTCCGACGAGAAGGGAGGGCTCGGGCGCCACCCGCTGGCGCCGCAATGGCCGCCGCAAATGCTGACGGTCTTTACCTTCGAGGAAGAGCCGGGCGGCAAGTGCCGTTTCACCGTGCGTTGGTCACCCCATGAGGCGACCGCGGAAGAGCAGACCGTATTCGATGCCGGCCATGGCAGCATGACCATGGGCTGGAGCGGCACGCTCGAACGGCTCGAAGCCTATCTGGCAAAAGCAAAATAACCCGACACTCACGGAGGAATGTCATGTCGATTGCAAAGCAACAGATCACGCCCTGTCTCTGGTTCGACAAGAATGCCGAAGAAGCGGTGAATTTCTACACCACCGTGTTCAAGAATTCCAAGATCACCGCGATCGTTCGTTTCGGCAATGTCGGACAGGAAGCCCACGGCGGCACACCGGGCGCGGTGCTGGCCATCGACTTCGAACTGGACGGACAGAAATTCTCCTGCCTGAACGGCGGTCCGCGATTCAAGTTCAGCGAAGCGGTCTCGTTTCAAATTCCCTGCGAGACCCAAGAAGAAATCGATTACTACTGGTCCACTTTGACCAAGGGCGGCAGCGAAAGCGAGTGTGGCTGGCTGAAGGACAAGTTCGGCCTGTCCTGGCAGGTGTTTCCGAGGCGTCTGCTCGAAATGCTGCGCGATCCCGACCGCGCGAAAGCGGACCGCGCCATGAGCGCCATGATGAAGATGTCGAAAATCGACTTCGCAACGATCGAGCGCGCTTTCGCCGGCAAATAACGCCGCTTCAACACGAGGGAAATGCATATGGCTTACGTCGATGGATTTGTCGTGCCGGTACCGAAGCGCAAGCTCGGCGCGTATCGGAAAATGGCCAACAAGGCCGGTAAGGTCTGGATGGAGCATGGCGCCGTGTCGTTCCACGAATGTGCCGGCGACGACGTGCCTTACGGCAAACGCACCTCGTTTCCGCGCAGCGTCAAGCTCAGGAACATCGAAACGGTGATATTTTCCTGGATCGTCTATCGCTCCCGCGCCCATCGCGACCGCGTGATGAAGAAGGTCATGGCGGACAAGCGCATCGCGGATTCGATGAAGGGCGAAATTCCATTCGACGCCAAGCGCATGATTTTCGGCGGCTTCCAGATGATCGTTTCGCACGGTTAGGTGAGGAGTTTGAGATGAACGCACCGCAAACATTCGGCGAAGGCTCCGTCAAGATCGCGCGCGTCTTCGACGCATCACGGGCACTGGTCTGGCAGGCATGGGCCGACCCGAAAATGCTGGCGCAGTGGTTCGGACCGCGCGGTTTTACAAGCTCGGTGCCGCAATGGGACCTACGCGGCGGCGGTGCCTTGCGCATTGTCATGCATGGGCCGGATGGCAACGACTATCCGATGAAAGGCGTGTTCACGGAGGTGAAGACGCCGGAGCGGCTGGTATTCACGAATATCGCGCTCGACAATGACGGCAATCATCTGCTCGAGGGCGAGACTACGGTGGCGTTGAGGGAGAGCGGTGGCAAGACCACGATGGTGTTGGCCTCGCATGCGGTTGGCCGCGTGCCGATGGCGCCGCAGATGCTGGCCGGCATGGAGGCAGGCTGGACCCAGAGCATCGACAAGATGGGCGAGTTGCTGGCCTGAGGCGTGGCTACAGCAGCAGCCACGCAATCCAGCCCAGCATCAGCGCGATCATCCATAGCGCGGCCGCGACCCAGCGGTTGCGGCGCGCTTCCGCCTTGCCGATGGCGGCGACGGTGTCGGACGACAGCACCAGCCCGTTGCGGGTGGCATCATCGATCTGATCGAGCAGGGTGCCGGCGCGCAGAAGCAAGCCCGGCACTTGCCCGAAGAACTTGCCGAGCTCGCCGGCGCCTTCGACCGCGTCCTCCAGTTTGCCGGCAGGACCAAGATGCCGCGCGATCCATTCGCGCACCACCGGATCGGCGGTCGACCACATGTCGAGCTTGGGATCGAAGGAACGCGCGACGCCTTCCACCACCACCATGGTCTTCTGCAACAGCAAAAGTTCCGGCCGCGTGCGCATGTCGAACAGGCCGGTGACCTCGAACAACAGCATCAACAGCTTCGCCATTGAAATATCTTCGGCGGTGCGGTTGTGGATCGGCTCGCCGATGGCGCGGATCGCCTGCGCGAAATCATCGACCGAATGATGGCGTGGCACATAGCCGGCGTCGAAATGCACCTGCGCGGTGCGATGATAATCGCGCGTGATAAAGCCGAACAGGATTTCGGCGAGGAAGCGGCGCTCCTTCGGCCCGAGCCGCCCCATAATGCCGAAGTCGACGGCAACAAGGCGCCCTTCGGCATCGACGAACAAATTGCCGGGATGCATGTCGGCGTGGAAAAAGCCATCGCGCAATGCGTGGCGCAGAAAACTCTGAATGACGCTGCGACCGAGCGCCGGCAGATCGAAGCCGCGCGCCTCCAGCGCGGCGCGATCGTTGAGCGGCGTGCCGTCGATCCATTCGAGCGTGAGCACTTCACGCGCGGTGCGGTCCCAGTCGACCCGCGGCACGCGGAAGTCGGCGTCGTTTTTGGTGTTCTCGGCCATTTCGGAAGCGGCGGCGGCTTCCAGCCGGAAATCCATCTCGATCGCCATCGAGCGCGCCAGTGTCGCCACGGCTTCGACCGGCCGCAGGCGTTGGGCCTCAACAGACATGGCCTCGGCTTTACGCGCGGCGAAGAAGAATGAGTCCAGATCGGCGGCAAAGCGGCGCGCAATGCCGGGCCGCAAAATTTTCACCGCCACCGGCGTGCGCACGCCGTTCTTTTCGACTTCGGCCTTGTGCACTTGCGCGACCGAAGCGGCGGCAACCGAAGGCCCGAAGTTTAAGTAGACTTCATTGATCGGCTTTTCGAACGCCGTCACCGCGACCGCTTCAGCTTCGCCTTGCGGAAATGGCGCCATGCGGTCCTGCAAGCTTTCGAGACTGCGCGCGATATCGGTGCCGACCACGTCGGGCCGCGTCGCCATGAACTGGCCGAGTTTGACGTAGGTGGGACCGAGTTTGGTGAGGGCGGTGGCAAGCCGGCCGGAGCCGTCTTTTGCGCTGGGTCGCTCGAACACCCGCGCGATCGCGATGCCGGTGCGCGCGGACAAGGGCAGCGTGCGGGTATCGACCAGCGCGAACACGCCCTCGCGCGCGAGCACATAGCCCGCCCGCGCCAGCCGCGTGAGGTGGGAGAGCGTAGCGATCACAATTTCCAGCCCGAATGCATGGCGACCACGCCGCCGGTCATCGGCGTGAAAGAAACGCGGCGCAGACCCGCGTCCTCGATCATTTTGACGAAGACTTTCGGCTTGGGAAATTTGCGGATCGACTCGACCAGATATTGATAAGCCTCGCGGTCGCCGGTCACGGCCCGACCGACGCGTGGAATCACCTGAAACGAATAAAGTTCATAGAGTTTGTCGAGCCCGGGTACGTCAACGCTGGAAAATTCAAGGCACAGAAAGCGGCCGCCATATTTTAGCACGCGAAACGCCTCAGAGAGCGCCAGCGCGATGCGCGGCACGTTGCGAATGCCGAAGGCGATGGTGACGCAGTCGAAGCTTTGGTCCGGATAAGGCAGTTGTTCGGCATTGCCTTGCTCGAAAGTGACGGCATGGTCGAGCCCGCGCGCTTGCGCGCGCTCGCAGCCGACTGCCAGCATCTCCGCATTGATGTCGCAGACGGTGACGCGGGTGTTTGGCCCGCCGGCCTCGACCGTGCGAAAGGCGATGTCGCCGGTGCCGCCGGCGAGGTCGAGCAAGGCAAAGGGCCGGTCGGTCTTTTCTTGAAGGCGGCCGGGACGGCCTTTTGGTGGCGGATTAACGGCGGTGACCAGCGCATCCTTCCAAGCCCGGTGCAGCCCGCCCGACATCAGATCGTTCATCAGGTCGTAGCGCCTGGCGACTGAGTGAAAGACCTCGTCCACCAGCCCCTGCTTGTCGCTCAGGGGCACGGTCTGGTCACCGAAATGGGTCTCTTCCGCCTTGGTCATGTTTTCTTTGCGCCAATAATCCTTTGCGGGCAGGACCATAGCGCGACAGCCCGCGGGACGCTATGTGAGAACGCTGGAGCGGTTAACCATGCCCGAGCTACCCGAAGTTGAGACCGTGCGAAGGGGCCTCGCGCCCGCCATGGAGGGCGCAAGGCTCGAGCGCATCGAGGTGCGGCATCGCGGCCTGCGCTGGCCGATTGCCGAGGACTTTGAAAAGCGGCTGACCGGAACGACTGTTACCGGCCTCGGGCGCCGTGCGAAATATCTGCTGGCGGACCTGTCGAGCGGTGAAGTGCTGATCATGCATCTGGGCATGTCGGGTTCGTTCCGCATCGACAAGGAAAAACCGGGCGCATTCCATCACGCGCGCTCGAAAGACGAAAAGCACGATCACGTCGTCTTCCATCTATCGAACGGCAAAACGGTGACCTTCAACGATCCGCGCCGCTTCGGCTCGATGAAGATCGTACCGCGCGCCAAGCTCGACGAGGAGCCGCTGTTGAAGGCGCTCGGGCCCGAACCTTTGGGAAACGAATTCGACGCGGCGATGCTGGCGCGCGCCTGTCAGGCCAAGAAGACCTCGCTAAAGGCGGCGCTGAGCGATCAGCGCGTCGTCGCCGGCCTCGGCAACATCTATGTCTGCGAGGCGCTTTACCGCGCGCACTTATCGCCAACGCGGCGCGCCTCAACCATCGCCGACCGCAAGGGCGAACCGAACGAACGCGCCTTCGCATTGGTGGATGCCATCAAGGCCGTGCTCAATGACGCCATCAAGGCTGGTGGCTCCAGCTTGCGCGATCATCGCCAGGCCGACGGCTCGCTCGGCTACTTCCAGCACAATTTCAGGGTCTATGACCGCGAAGGCGAACCCTGCCCTCGCAGCAAGGGCACCATCAAGCGCATCGTGCAAAGCGGCCGCTCGACCTTTTATTGCCCAGCCTGCCAGAAATAATGGCCTCTCATGGATGGACCCCCAATGACAGGGGGCGGCAGACTGTGCCACCAATAAGAAAACGAAGAACATCGCCTCGGGGGAACCGCCATGCGCAAGCTTGCTGTTGTTGCACTATTTCCATTCATTCTCGCCGCCACTTTCGCCGCTGCGCACGCCGAATATCCAGATCGTCCGATCCGCATGATCGTGCCGCAGGCCGCCGGCAGCGCCACCGACAATGCCGCGCGTCTTCTGGCCGCCGTGCTGACTCAGGATCTCGGCCAGCAGATCGTGGTCGATAACCGCCCGGGCGGCGCGCTCACCATCGGGCTCGACCTGCTCGCGAAGTCGGCGCCGGACGGTTACACCATCGGCATGGGGCCGATCGGAGCTCTCGCCATCACGCGCCACATGTTCAAGAAGCTGCCTTACGACATCGAGCGCGATTTCCAGCCGATCTGCTTGGTCACGCGCGGGCACTTGCTGCTGGCGGTATCGCCGAATTCGCCCATCCATTCGGTCAAGGAATTAATTGCCTATGCCAAGGCGCATCCTGGTAAATTGTCGAACGCGTCGTCGAGCAACGGTTCGCCCGGCCATGTCGGCGGCGAGCTGTTCAAATTCATGACCGGCACTGAGATCGTGCACATTCCCTATCGCGGCGGCGCGCTGGCCATCCAGGATTTGATCGCCGGCCGCGTCGACCTGATGTTCGAGAGCTTGCAATCGATCGCGCAGGTCGCCCATGCCGGCACCGTGCGCCCGCTCGCGGTCAGCGGTGTGAATCGTTCGCCGGCTTTCCCCGATCTGCCGACCATTGCGGAGGCTGGCGTGCCCGGCTACGCGGCGCCGACCTGGACCGGCGTGATCGCGCCGGCCGGTGTGCCGCGTCCGATCGTCGACAAGCTCAACGCGGCGATCAACAAGGCACTGGCCTCGCCCGCCTTCAAGGTGAAGTTCGAAAAGACCGGCGACGAAGCCGCCGGTGGTACGCCGGAAGACTACGCCGCCGCCATCAAGGCCGATTCCGCCAAGTGGAAAGAGGTCGTGCTGCGCGCCGGCGTGAAGATGGAATAGGCTACGCGCCGCTTCCGCATCATGGCCGGGACAAGCCGGCCATGATGGCATACAAATGTGGCTCAAGCCGAAATTTCGCAGGCGGGAGAGCATGGATGGCGTACCAAAACATCATCGTCGAAACCAAAGGCCGCGTCGGCGTCATCACGCTCAATCGCCCGCAGGCGCTCAACGCGCTCAATCGTGAGCTCATCGCGGAACTGACCCAGGCGATCGCTGCCTTCGAGGCCGACGACAAGGTCGGCTGCATGGTGATTACCGGCAATGAGAAAGCCTTCGCCGCCGGCGCCGACATCAAGGAAATGGCTGACAAGACCTTTATCGAAGCCTATCTCGGCAACTTCGCCGCCAACCAACACGTCGCCGCGAACGCGCGCAAGCCAGTTATCGCGGCGGTGGCGGGCTTCGCACTCGGCGGCGGATGCGAACTGGCAATGCAATGCGACATCATCATCGCTGCCGACAGCGCCAAATTCGGCCAACCCGAAATCAAACTCGGCGTCATCCCCGGCATTGGCGGCACGCAGCGGCTGACGCGCGCGGTCGGCAAGGGCAAGGCGATGGATCTGATTCTGACCGGCCGCATGATGGACGCAGCCGAGGCCGAGCGCTGTAGCCTCGTTGCGCGCGTGGTGCCGGCCGCGAGCCTGATGGAGGAGGCGATGAAGATGGCCGATACGATTGCCAATATGTCGCTGCCGCCGGTGCTGGCGGCCAAGGAAGCGGTCAACGTCGCCTTCGAGTCGTCGCTGGCCGAGGGCGTGCGCTTCGAGCGGCGGATTTTCCACTCGCTGTTTGCGACCGGCGATCAGAAGGAAGGCATGAAGGCTTTTATCGAGAAGCGGAAGCCGGAGTGGAAGAATAAGTGACGGTTAAACAGCCGTCACTTCCGCACGCAAATCATCCGCACGATGGCGTCGCGCGCTGGGGCAGCCTGCGCGCTTGGCGCAGGAACATGATGGGCGTCGAGAAAAGCGCGGATGGTTTCGGCGCGCACCAGCCGCACTGGCGGCAAAGCCGGCGCGATACTGGCTAATACGGCGTTGCGCAATTCCGCCATGCCGATGAAGCGGCCTTGCGCGTCAAGCGCCGCGGCGCCGGAGAAACCCGCCATCGGCACGGGCTGGCGCAACTCGATTGAATTACCGTCGGTCAGCCGCGCTTTGATCTCGGTGAGCCTGCTTTTGCCATCGTGCTCTTTCGGATCCGGAATACCGGCCAGCGTTAGTTCGCCGGATTTGGCGCGATCGGCTGGTGTGAGCTCCAGCGGCATGAATTTGCGCGGACCATAGACGCGCAACAGCGTCAGCCCGCTATTGGCGTCCTCGGCGATGGGGACGGCATCACCATAACCAGCCGCGACCAGCACCTGACAGCCGTGCACCAGGTGGGCGTCGGTGACGATGTGTCCTTGCTCGCTCACCACCAGTCCGTTGCCATATTCAACCGACTTGGCGAGCGCGGCGAACGGGGCGCTGCGTTGCGGAAACGGCGAAAAGGCTGACGCCATTGCCACCATCACCGGCGTAACAATCCCCTCCATCGCCTGATCGAACATCATGGTGAAACCGCGTACTTCGCCATTGCGCATCTGCGCGCGCACGGAGAATTTCTTCAGGCCCTGCAAGCCGCTGATGAAAAAACTGTCGTCGCGCAGCACGCTGGTTTCGACCCGGCGCGCCGCCGGCTCTTTTTTTTCGCGCTCGAAAAGCGCCGACAGTTTGAGGTCGGGCGCGGCGAAGCGGAAAGTCTCGACCTGCACTTCGCCGTGGCGCGAGGACCAGCGCGTGCCGCGCGCGGATTCGCGCGCGATCGGCACCATCTTGGTCGGCAAGCCGATACGAATGCCGGTGGCCGGGTCGACGACTACGCTCCAGCCGAACTCCTCTTCGTGCTCGCGCGCGGCCGCGATCAACTTCGCCCGCTCGGCGGCGGTGAGTTGGCCGGTGACATTCGATTTGATGCGCTTCTGGAAATTCTTCACCGCCGCCAGCATCGGGTCGTCGCTATTGGCGGCGCCGGGGTAATCGCCTGACCACAAAAGGGCGGCTTGCAGCTTCAAACGCTCGTTCTGCGGAATGCCGGCAAAGACATCGGTGGCCGGTTCGGTGGGTTTTGCGGTCGCGGCCTTCGGCGCGGACGGCTTGGCCGGCGTTTCTTTCGGTGCGGTGGAGGCGACGATGGACTTCTTGGCTGCCGGCTTATTAGCGGGCTTGGCTGAGGGCTTGCTTTCGGGCTTGGCAACCGGTTCGGCGGTCTCGGCAGGGTAGGGCGACGCGTCCGGTCCTATGATCTGCGCCAGGGCTTGGGTCGACGCCGAAACGACGCTGAAAGACAGCGCCGCAAGCACGGTTGCGATGGGGCCAAAACGCATATGTGTTAACGCTACGGTAACCAAGATTAACGGTCACCTTAGCGAAGCGAGCCGGGCGCGCAAGAAGCCCCTGCAATCTGGGTTACTCGCCAATCCGGCCCCTTGGAATGCTAGGATTGCGAGCCATGCTCGATAAACAAGAACTCGAACGCTATGCCCGCCACATCGTCCTGCGCGAAGTGGGCGGCCCGGGCCAGGCCACGCTCAAGGCCGCGCGCGTGCTGGTCGTCGGCGCCGGCGGCCTCGGGGCACCCGTGCTGTTGTACCTGGCGGCGGCGGGTGTGGGCACGCTCGGCATTGTCGATGACGATACGGTGTCGCTGTCGAATTTACAGCGGCAGGTGATCTTCGGCACGCCCGATATCGGCGAGCGCAAGGTCGACGGCGTCGAAGCAGCGATTGCGCGGCTCAATCCGCATATCAAAATCGAAACGCACATGACGCGGTTGGACGCTTCGAACGCCCTCGGCCTGATCTCGCATTACGACATCGTCGCCGATGGTTCGGATAATTTCGCCACGCGCTATCTGGTGTCGGACGCCTGCTACTTTGCCAAAAAGCCACTGGTTACCGCGGCGGTCGGCACTTTTGACGGATCGCTCACCACCCTGCGCGCGCACGAGATGCAAGCCGATGGGACGCGCAATCCGACTTATCGCTGTCTGTTCCCGGAGCCGCCGCCGCCCGGCACCGTGCCTGCTTGCGCGGAGGCCGGCATTCTCGGCGCGCTGCCCGGCATTCTCGGTTCTATGATGGCGCTCGAGATTATTCGCGAGATTGTTGGCTTCGGCGAAGGCCTGGTCGGACGGCTCTTGATGGTCGACGCGCGCTCCATGCGGTTCGAGACACTGAGCTATGCATGGGACGCAGCCAATCCACTCTCGGGCGAACGGCCGAGGATCGTCGATTTATCCGGTAAATATTGAGGTTTTCGCGCAGACGGTATCGAACAAAGTGAATGCGCATTTACCCCTATCTTGCTATCGACTTAACAGCGCCACAGCATTTTTCGGTCAAACTGGACTCAAATTGGAGAACGACCAGAGTCCTTGCCATGTACACCGCGCAGCAAACACCTAGCCTCACTCGCGCCACTGTCGAACGCGGCGTCATTGATTGCGAAAAATGCCGCTCGCCGATTTACGTCAACAAGCCGGGTTCGGTAAGCGTTGAATTTTGCGTGCCGTGCCCGCATTGCGGCCATCGCGGCATTTACTTCAAGCGCATGCTGACGACGGAGCACGTTCCGGAGTGGCGAAACAAAGGTCGCGAATAAAAGCCGGTCTCAAAGCATTGATGGCAAGACTCGATCCGGCGGCCTATGCCCGTCCATGAAGGTCTTGATGTTGATGATGACCTTCTCGCCCATATCGACGCGGCCTTCGATCGTGGCCGAGCCCATGTGTGGCAGCAGCACGACCTTGCCGGCTTTGGCGAGTTTCAAAAGCTTCGGATTAACCGCAGGCTCGTGCTCGAACACGTCGAGACCGGCACCGGCAATTTCATCGCTTTCGAGCAGACGCGCTAACGCGTTCTCGTCGATCACCTCGCCGCGCGCGGTATTGACGATGAAGGCTTCGGGCCGCAGCATTTTCAGCCGCCGCGCCGACAACAGATGGAACGTCGCCGGCGTATGCGGGCAGTTGACCGATACGATGTCCATGCGGGCGAGCATCTGGTCGAGGCTCTCCCAATAGGTGGCGTCGAGCTCTTCCTCGATCTTGGGCGCCACCTTGCGGCGGTTATGATAGTGGATTTGCAGGCCAAAGGCGCGCGCGCGCCGCGCCACCGCCTGGCCGATGCGGCCCATGCCGATGATGCCAAGGCGCTTGCCCCAGATGCGGTGGCCGAGCATCCAGGTCGGCGTCCAGCCGGCCCAGTCGCTGTCCGCGATCAGCACGTTGGAGCCTTCCGCCAGCCGGCGCGGCACGGCGAGGATCAGCGCCATCGTCATGTCGGCGGTGTCCTCGGTCAGCACGCCCGGCGTATTGGTGACGGTGATGCCGCGCTGAACCGCGGTGGCGACGTCGATGTTGTCGACGCCATTGCCGAAATTGGCGATCAGGCGAAGCTGTTCGCCGGCCTTGGACAGAAGCGCGGCGTCGATGCGGTCGGTCACCGTCGGAACCAGCACGTCGGCGGTCTTGACCGCGTCGGCCAATTGGGCGGCGGACATCGGCTTGTCGTCGTCGTTAAAGCGCGCGTCGAACAGCTCCCGCATGCGCAGCTCGATGGCATCGGGCAGCTTGCGGGTGACGACGACGACTGGTTTTTTCGCTTTAGCCATTTTCGCTTTTCGGCCGGTTCAGGTCCGTTCGGGTTCCATCTCTGCCGCAGGCTGACGCCTCAAATCGCGGTCGCGGCGGATAATTTAGGCACTCTTTAACCGCGTTCACCGACACTCGCGCGGCAAGCGCATAAGCTCTGCGTGAGGTTCAAAATTCCCTCTTTTTCCTATCAGATGGCCGTGACAACACAAAGCGTTCGGGCGTCTTTTCGCCGGTTCGGCCGGACGCTCATGGCTGTTGGCCTGGTATCGGGATTGGCACTCTCTTTGACACCTCCGGCCCGGGCCGCCAGCGAAAGCGCCGTCGGCAGCGTGACGGGCCTGCCGGTCCCGCGCTTCGTCAGCTTGAAGGCCGACCGGGTCAATGTGCGCTCGGGTCCGAACAAGGACCAGGACGTGCGCTGGGTCTATACCCGCGCCGGCATGCCAGTCGAGATCACCGCCGAGTACGAGAACTGGCGCCGCATCCGCGACTGGGAGGGGGCAGAGGGCTGGGTCTATCACTCGCTCCTGTCGGGCAAGCGTAGCGCGGTGGTCGTGCCGACGCTGAAAATCGATTTGGTGCCACTCTACGAAAGCCCGGACATCGAAGCCGCGGTCACCGCGCGCCTGCAATCCGGCGTACTCGCGCAGATCAAATCCTGCACCGGCAAATGGTGTCAGGTCTCGGGCAAGAATTTTTCCGGGTACATCGTTCAGGAGCGCCTGTGGGGCGCCTATCCGAACGAGAAGGTGGAATGACGAAGGCGTTAAACCTTCCGCCGCAGCCTCACGACCACATCGACGCGGGCGATCTCGTAGCCTTCCGGCGGCGTCGGCGTCTTGCCGACGATCACATCGGCGGCCGGGATGTCGAGCAACTCATCTTCGCCTTCGACAAAGAAGTGATGATGCGACGAGGCGTTGGTGTCGAAATAGGCCTTGGTGCCGTCAACCGGCACCTGGCGCAGCAGGCCGACTTCGGTGAACTGGTGCAACGTGTTGTAGACGGTCGCCAGTGACACTGGCACCTTGGCGCGCGAGGCTTCGTCATAGAGCGCTTCGGCGGTGAGATGACGATCACCCTTGCCGAACAAAATCCAGCCCAACGCCATACGCTGGCGCGTCGGACGCAGGCCCACTTCGCGCAGCATCGCCTTCACATCGTGCCACGGGCAGCCAGTGAGTGACGAGCGATCCGGCGCCGGAGCGGCGTCGGCCTTGGCGAGGGGTAGTACCACGGTACGCGTCTGGGTCATCGTTACGCCCAATAAATTCGGTAGACACAAGTCATACGCCGAAAGATTTGCCCCGACTAGACCAACGCCGCCGGTGCAAATCCGTTTCATGTGCAACATATACGAATTGTGGCCCTAGATGCAACTCTTTCGCAACAGCGTCCATGCGGCGTTTAGTGCCGGTTTATACTGGCAAAATTGCCCGGCCGGCGGGATTAGCCATCTTTGCCGGTTCGGCTCGGTGTGTTAGGAAAAACACCATGGATACAACAGCAAACCCGTCAGACGGGGATCAATTGACGATGGACAAGCGGCGCAACAGTTTCGCCTATGAGGACTTGCTGGCCTGTGGCCGTGGTGAGCTGTTTGGGTCGGGGAATGCCCAATTGCCGCTGCCGCCGATGCTGATGTTCGACCGCATTACCGAGATTTCGGAAGAGGGCGGCGCGCATGGCAAGGGCATGATCCGGGCGGAACTCGACGTGAAGCCGGACCTCTGGTTTTTTCTCTGCCATTTCAAGGGCGATCCGGTGATGCCGGGCTGCCTCGGGCTGGACGCGCTCTGGCAGATGGTGGGATTTTTCCTCGGCTGGCTCGGTTCGCCCGGCCGCGGCCGCGCGCTCGGCATGGGCGAAGTGAAATTTTCGGGCCAGGTGCTGCCAAGCGTGAAGAAAATCATCTACGGCGTCGACTTCAAGCGCGTGATGCGCTCGAAACTGGTACTTGGCATCGCCGATGGCTGGCTGTCGGCCGATGGAAATGTGATTTACAAGGCCAGCGACCTGAAGGTCGGCCTGTTCAAGCAGGACGAAGCCTTGCAACCCACCGGCGCTTGAGCGACGCCAATGGCGCCGCCGGAATGGCGGCCTCGGCCCTTGCGAAATTGCTTTGGCCGGCCAATCTGTATCCCAATCGCCGATCGATCATGGCGTCTGTGAGGATTTAGCGACGATGCGACGGGTAGTCGTTACTGGGATGGGCATCGTCTCGTCCATCGGCAATAACACGCAGGAGGTGCTCGCCAGTCTGCGCGAGGCCAAATCCGGCATCACGCGCGCGGAAGAATTCGCCGCGCATGGTTTCAAGTGCCAAGTGCAGGGCATGCCGACCCTCGATCCGGCGGGCTCGGTCGATCGCCGCGCCATGCGCTTCCTCGGGCCGGGCGCCGCCTGGAACCATGTCGCGATGGAGCAGGCGATCCGCGATAGTGGCGTCGAGGAAAAAGATATTTCCAATCCGCGTACCGGCATCATCATGGGCTCGGGCGGCCCCTCGACCAGCGTGCTGGTCGAAGCCGCCGACATCACGCGCGAAAAAGGTTCGCCCAAGCGCATCGGGCCTTTTGCCGTTCCCAAAGTGATGTCGTCGACCGCGTCGGCGACCTTGGCGACTTGGTTCAAGATCAAGGGCGTCAATTATTCGATCTCGTCCGCCTGCGCGACTTCCAATCATTGTATCGGCAACGCCGCCGAGACGATCCAGTGGGGAAAACAGGACATGGTTTTCGCCGGCGGCTCGGAAGAACTGCACTGGACGCTGTCGAACATGTTCGACGCCATGGGCGCGATGTCGTCGAAATACAACGATACGCCCGCGACCGCCTCGCGTGCCTACGACAAGGACCGCGACGGCTTCGTCATTGCCGGCGGTGCCGGTGTGCTGGTGCTGGAAGAGATCGAACACGCCAAGGCGCGCGGTGCAAAAATTTATGCCGAAGTCGCCGGCTACGGCGCGACCTCCGATGGCTACGACATGGTAGCGCCATCGGGCGAAGGCGCGGCGCGTTGCATGCAGATGGCGTTGGAAACCGTCAAAGGCCCGATCGATTACATCAATCCGCATGCGACGGCGACGCAGGTCGGCGACGCCGCCGAGATCAGCGCGATCCGCGCCGTATTTGGCGACAAGTGCCCGCCGATCTCGGCCACCAAGTCGCTGTCGGGACATTCGCTCGGCGCCGCTGGCGCGCAAGAGGCGATCTATTCGCTGCTGATGATGCAGAATGGCTTCATCTGCGAAAGCGCCAATATCCAGACGCTCGATCCCGAATTTGCCGACATGCCGATCGTACGTTCCCGCCAGGACAACGTGAAGCTCGGCACGGTGCTGTCGAACTCCTTCGGTTTCGGCGGCACCAACGCGTCGGTGGTGTTCAAACGGCTGGATGCGTGATCGGTTTCGTCGCCTACCATTGCTGTCATGCCCGCGAAAGCAGGCATTCAGTATTCACAGGTCTTGCCTTCATGTGACCACGGGGGTTACTGGGTCACTCGCCTTCGCGGGTGATGACAGCTGAGGTTTCAAAATGCCGGGATTGATGGACGGAAAACGCGGGCTGATCATGGGGGTCGCCAACGATCACTCGATCGCCTGGGGCATCGCCAAGATGCTGAGCGAGCATGGCGCGCAACTTGCCTTCACCTATCAGGGCGACGCTCTGTTGAAGCGCGTCAAACCGCTCGCCGAATCCGTGAACTCTTCGTTTCTGATGCCCTGCGACGTCGAAAATATCACCTCGGTCGACGCCGTGTTCGACAAGATCAAGAGCGAATGGGGCACGATGGATTTTCTCGTGCACGCGGTCGCCTTTTCCGACAAGAACGAATTGAAGGGCCGCTATGCCGATTCAACGCGCGAGAACTTCATCCGCACGCTGGTGATCTCCTGCTACGCCTTCACCGAAGCCGCCAAGCGCGCCTCCGCGCTGATGCCGAATGGCGGCTCGATGATCACGCTCACCTATAACGGCGGCGACCGCGCCATGCCAAATTACAATGTCATGGGCGTCGCGAAGGCGGGCCTCGAGGCTTCCGTGCGTTATCTGGCGGTCGATTTCGGGCACCAGAAAATCCGCGTCAATGCGATTTCGGCCGGTCCGATCCGCACGCTGGCGGGCGCCGGCATCAACGACGCGCGCTACATGTTCGCCTTCCAGCAGGAATATTCGCCGCTCGGGCGCGGCGTGACGCTCGAAGAACTCGGCGGCGCCGGGCTTTATTTGTGCTCGGATCTGTCGAGCGGCGTCACCGGCGAAATCCATTTCGTCGATAGTGGCTATAACGTCATCGCCATGCCGCAGCCGGAGATGTTGAAGAACGCCGGCAGTAGTGTTGAGAACGGCGGG